>R14__coassemble_365_pt1 | contig 34340 bp, 38 predicted proteins | sample R14__metabat2_low_PE_009 | metagenome-assembled genome bin R14 | reverse complement strand
GCATAATACATATTGTTCTTCTAAATTCTCATCAAAATATAATATGCAGTAATTGTTTAAAAAAGGAAATAGGCTCACCACTATTTCCTTTATTTTTTATCAAAAAAATCTACTTTTTCATTTCTTTTCATACGGTCATGAAATTCTGCGGTAGCGGCAAACATGACATCCCCACTAGAATTTAAAGCTGTTTCTAGTGAATCTTGTACAACGGAAATAATAAATCCGATGGATACAACTTGCATGGCAACATCAGCATCAATTCCAAATAAAGAACATGCCATTGGGATTAATAGTAAAGAACCACCCGCTACACCAGAAGTTCCACATGCACCAAGTGTTGCCAAGATACTCAATAATAAAGCCGTCATTAAATCAACTTGTACTCCTAGGGTATTAGCACAGGCAAGTGTCATAACGGCGATAGTGATTGCAGCTCCATCCATATTAATAGTGGCTCCTAGAGGAATACATACAGAATAGAAATCTTCTTCTAATCCAAGCTCTTCGCATAGTTCCATATTAACTGGTATGTTGGCTGCTGAACTTCTTGTGAAAAAAGCTGTTAGACCGCTTTGTTTTAAACATTTAAAGACTAGTGGATAGGGATTTCTTTTTAAGAATAAAAAAGAAATAAAAGGGTCAATGACTAATGCCACAATTAACATACAGACAACTAATAGAGCTAATAATTTTCCATAACTGGCAAAGATAGATAAACCATTATCCGCTACGGTACTAAATACTAATCCCATAATTCCAAAAGGTGCTAATTGAATAATGATACGTACAGCATGCGATACCATGTCAGCAAATTCCTGCATAGCTTGACATGTTTTAGGACTTGCGACTTTCTTTAAACAAATTCCAAAAATAACAGCCCAGAATAAGATACCTACATAATTGGCTTCCATAATAGAAGTTACTGGATTGGCAACCATATTGGTTACTAAATTGGTTAATACTTCTGCTATACCACTTGGTGGTGTGTTGGTAGCTGCTGGAACGTCTAAAGTAAGTGTTACAGGACAGATAAAACTTCCAACAACGGCTGTAAAAGCAGCTAGAAATGTTGACAACATATATAGAATAATAACGGTTTTAAAACGATCACCTATACCGCTTTTAGCATTGGCTAATGCTGCTAATACTAATACAAAGACAAGAACAGGGGCAATTCCTTTTAAAGCTCCTACAAAAACACTTCCAAAGATAGAAATATAACTGAATTTAGGAAAAACTAAACCAAGCAAAGCTCCTACTAGAATTCCTATAAGAATACGCGTAATTAAACTTAAGGAATTCCACTTTCTAAATAAACTTTTCATATAACCTCCACACAACGTATATGCATTATAACACATATGCTTTTTTCAATTAATGAAAAAAAGTTTAGGTTATCAAATATTTACATGATACAATAATTCCATATTTATTTTAGGAGAAGATTATGAATTTAAAAGGAAGACATTTTTTAACATTAAAAGATTATACACAAGAAGAAATTCGTTATTTATTGGATTTAGCAAAAGAATTAAAAAAAGATAAAAAAGAAGGAACCATCAAAAAGCATTTAGAGGGAAAAAATATTGTTTTAATTTTTGAAAAAACATCTACTCGTACACGTTGTTCTTTTGAAGTGGCTTGTCATGATGAAGGAGGTCATGTCACTTTCTTATCGAATTCCCAATTTGGAAAGAAAGAATCCATTGAAGATACAGCTAGAGTTTTAGGAAGAATGTATGATGGAATTGAATTTAGAGGATTTGAACAAAGTACAGTTGAAGCTTTGGCAAAATATTCTGGAGCTGTTGTATGGAATGGTTTAACCGATGTGGACCATCCAACACAAACATTAGCCGATTTCTTAACAATTGAAGAACATTTGGATAAACCATTGAATCAAGTGAAATTTGTATTTAGTGGAGATATAAGAAATAATGTATGTTATGGATTAATGTATGGAGCTGTTAAGATGGGAATGCATTTTGTATGCATGGGGCCTAAAACACTACAAATTGATCCTGAAGTATTAGCGTATTGTCAAGCAGAAGCTAAAAAATCAGGAGCTATTTTAGAAGTAACAGATGATGTAGATTACGCTGTAAAAGATGCCGATGTTATTTATACAGATATCTGGGTAAGCATGGGTGAACCGGAAGAATTATATAAACCAAGAGTACAAATGTTATCACCATTTAAAGTAACACAGGAAATGATGGCAAAAACAGGTAATCCAAATACTTTATTTATGCACTGTCTACCTTCCTTCCATGATTTTGAAACAAGTGTTGCCAAAGATAAACTAGAAACATTAGGTGTTGATATTCGTGAAGTTGAAGATGAAGTATTCAGATCAAAAAACTCTGTTGTCTTCGATGAAGCAGAAAACAGAATGCATACGATTAAAGCCGTAATGGTTGCCACAATTGGAAAATAAATACAAAAGCTATTGATTTTAAATCAATGGCTTTTTTAATACAATTTGCATACAGAATATTACGATGTAATATAATTGAATAAAAAATGATTCTATTGTATACTATTTCTGAAAGGTGGTGTAATAATGGTAACAGTAAGTCTCAGAATGGATGAAAAAATGAAAAAGGACCTGGATCAAATGTGTGATCAAATGGGAATTAATATCACAACATTTTTTACAATGTATGCAAAGAAGGCTTTACGGGAACGGAGAATACCTTTTGAAATCGATGCACCATTAGATCCTTTTTATTCAAAAAACAATCAAAAACAATTAAAAAAATCAGAAAAACAATTTAAAGATGGTTTAGTAATAACGAAAACTATGGATGAATTGGAGAATATGGAAATTGAATAATATCTCTTTTACATACGATGCTTGGCAAGAATATTTATATTGGCAGTCAATTGATAAGAAAACTTTAAAGAAAATAAATGAATTGCTAAAAGATATTCAAAGAAATTCATATACTGGAATGGGGAAACCAGAATCATTAAGGAAGTCAAATGGAATGTGGTCAAGACGTATTAATGATAAAGATAGATTGGTTTACAAAATAAATGACGATGAGATAATTGTGTATCAATGCAAAGGACATTATGATGATAAATAAAGCAGCCTACATTGGCTGCTTTTGTGCGTTTTTAAGATAAAGAATGAATCCAATCGCAATGATACTAATCACAATGGATACAAAGAAAGATTCTTTAAAAGATCCAAATATGTCATAGGAATACGATATAAATAAATAGAAGGCAGCACCTACAAAGGTTCCTATGGAGTTCATTTTCCCTAATATTTCGGCATTCTTTTCTCTTTCAATGCATTCTTGCGTAACAAGACCAGGCGCTAAAGAAGCTAAACTCAAACTTGTTCCATAAAAGAAACAGGCTAGAATAATAAAGATTGGTTCTTTAAAGAATATAAAGATAAAGAAGGATATAATAACAGATATTAAATTAAATATTAAGGTTCTAAAGGTTCCAATAATATCTGCTAATACACCAATTAATAATTTACCACCTAAATTTCCAATCATTAATGCCGATGTGGCAATTCCTGCAAATGTAACACTCATACCTAAAGAGGAAACATAAACGGATATAGAATTTAAATATTGAATTAGACAATATAAACAAATAATCATAATAATTGAACAATAAATGATGGTTGGATTGGAATGTACATCTTTTAATTGAATTTGTTTTGTATCAACTTTTTGATATGGTTTTAAATGCATTTGTCCGGGATTCCATTTTAAAATGAATAAAACACATGGAATAATAATACAAATGGATATACAACTTAACATGGTCACACCATATCGCCATCCATGATTGACAATTAAATTCGAACTAATGGGATTAATCAACATTCCAGATAGGCCAGATGCTGTCATGGCAATTCCGAGCACAAAGCCAAGTCTTGTATGAAACCAATTTTTTAAAACAAGATTTAAAGGAATGGTAAAGATAAATCCTAGACAAAATCCTAATAATATATTTTGTATATACCATTGCCATATATGGGTAAATAAAATTTGTGAACTCCAAAGTAAGGCTGATAAAAGACCAAAGAAACAATATAATTTCTTATATGATTTTTCATTATAGAATTTAGCACAAAGTACCATGCTAAAAGCACTAAATAAGGTTCTTAGAGTAACAGCCCATGAAAAAGCTCCATTTGTGAAGTTAAATTCATTAATAATCTGTGCTGTAAATAAACCTGTACAGTTACAATAAATTCCTGTTGTGGCTGCCTGTATGAGAAAACAACAGGCTACAATCATCCAGCAATAATTCTTTTTCATAATACGCCATATCTTTCTAAGGCCTTAAGAGCTGTTTTTGCCATTTGCTTAGCCCCAGTATTGGAAGGATGCAGATGATCTCCATTATCATAATCCGATACTAAACAAAATTCATCCTTTGGATTTTTCATAGCTTGATCAAAATCAATGTATCCATCTATTTCGTTGGTTGTCCGAATCCAACTATTAACAAGTTGCCGTATATCTTCTCGAAAAGGAGCATAGGTCCTCCAATTTTTAAAAGGAAGAATGGTTCCTAAATAAACTTTCATTCCTTTATCATGTGCTAATTTGATTAAGACACGATAACCGTCAATTAATTCACCAACAGTAGGTAAATCGGATATCGGTCTAAATGGATTGACATCTTCTCCTACAGGATGAATGATGTCATTGACACCTTGAAGAATAATGACAGTATCACACCCTGAAAGATTGGCTTCATGTTTGAATCTTGTTTCACTTTTATATCCATATTTTTCATATGTTAAACAAGAATATTCTCTTAATACACGAGAACCTGAAATAGCTTTTCGAACCGATGAAACATTTGGATAATGTTTTAACAAGTATCTTTGTAGATGCTCTGGCCAGGCTCTTGCGGTAATGGAATCACCAAAACATAAAATGGCTTTTGCTTGATCATCTGTATAAATATCCACTTGATTTAGAAAATAAAACCATTCTGTTTCTGTTGTTGTATTAATATCTAAATGATCGATTTCACACTGATTTCCAAGGGAAAAGTAAGCTTTGGATAATGGTCCCATTGTAGTAATACCAGAACGCATCGATGTTACTTTAGAAATATATAGAGAAATACTAAATTTCTCATTTCTTTTACAATCATATTCAATTTCATCACTTTGAATGGATTGATTAGCTTCTATATTTACCGATGCTTGATTATGAAAAGTAATTGTTTTTAAAGTAGATGCATCAATGTCTTGTTCATTTACTGTTTTCGCAATTGTCACTTTTTCAATATGAACTTTTTCATTTCCAGTAAAATTATCCAGTTGAATACGAATTTTATTGCCATCGAATACACTTAAAATAGGATAACGTAAGGTGATATCTTTGGCATAGCCTTCTGGCTTAGCATCGACGATTGAAATCGCATTGGACCAGTTGGTAACCCACTTCATTTATATTTCTCCATACTTCTTTAAAGCTTCATAGGCAGTTTTAGCCATTTGCTGATATCCTAAACTGCTAGGATGTAAGTGGTCACCACTATCAAATTCAGCTTTGAAGGCATAATTGTCATCTAAATCTTTTTCAAAATCTATGTACCCATCAATTTCATCGGTTGTACGAATCCATTGGTTTACTTCTTGTTTCATGACTTCTCTAAATGTTTCGTATGTTCTCCAACCTTTAAATGGAATTAAAGTTCCAAAATAGACTCTTAATCCTTTTTCTCTGGCATGTTTAATGAGAATACGATATCCTTCAATAATATCATTTGCACTTGGAAGATCAGACCATGGACGATATGGATTGGCATCTCTTCCTACCGGATGGATAATGTCATTGATTCCTTGTAGAATCACAATGGCTTCACATCCTTGAATATTGGTGTCATGAATGATTCTTGTTTCGCTTTTTAATCCATAGGATTCATAGCGTACGTTATGATATTCTCTTAATATTCTTCCACCGGATGCCGCTTTTCTTGGAAAGGCTACATTTTCTTTTAATCCTTGTAACTGTAAAAATTCTGGCCATCCTTCTGCCGTAATGGAATCACCAAAACATAAAATGGCTTTATTGGAATCACTTGTATAGACTTCTACATCACTTAAAAAATAGAACCATTCACAGGATTTATATAAATCCATAGGAAGTTCAGAATTATGTGTTTGATCTTCTAGAGAGAAATAACCTCTTGATAAAGGACCTTTTGTGATAACAGCGGCTTTTAAAGACGTATAGTCTTTAAAATAGAAGCTAATAGAGAAATCTTTTCCATGCGTTGTTTTAAATTCAATTTCATCACTTTGGATTGTTTGCCCTGCTTCTAATGTCACACTTTTAGAACCATTAAAGGTAATATCAGTAATTGTATTTTCTAAAACGCAATAATCCATGATATCTGTTGTGGCAATAGTTACACTGTTAAAGGTAACAGGCTCAGTTCCTGTAAAATTATCTAAAGTAATTCGTATTTTTTCTCCATCAAAAACACTGCAGATTGGATATCGTATAGTAACATCCTTTGTATATCTTTCTGGCTTATTTGTCGCAATGGAAATCGCATTGCTCCAGTTTGTGACCCATTTCATATGTATCCCTCATTTCTTGTTTTATTATAAGCCATATTTATTGAAATCAGTATGTAAAAAATATTCTTTTTTGTATATAATATATATGAATGACAACGTCATGCAAATGAATTACAGAAGGAGAAAATATGGCAAATACATTAATACAAGTGAGAGTGGATGAAGAATTAAAAAATCAGGCAAGCGAAATATATGAAGCATTGGGATTGGATTTATCGAGTGCCATCCGGATGTTTTTAAAACGGTCGATTATAGAAAATGGAATTCCATTTAGTACAACACTTCCAAAAGATATAAATATTTATGAAGAAAATAAGAATATTCAACAAAATGAAAAAGAGGCAGTTCATATATGATAGATACAATTCAAATTGAAATTGATGAAGAATTAAAAGAAAAAGCATCCAAGCTTTTTGAAACATTAGGATTAGATTTAGAAACGGCTCTTTCCATGTATATAAAAAGAGTTGTATACGAAGACGATATTTTAATTCATACTTCTAAAGGCGAAAATTCAGACCAATTTAAAAATTCAGTTCAACGTTTAATAAAAAGTATGAATATACCTAGTGATATGACATTAGATGAGATTAATGATGAAATAGAAGAGTGTAGAAGGGAGTTGTATAATCTATGAAATATGCTGTGATAGATACAAATGTTTTGGTTTCAGCCATGCTTAAACCAAACTCGACTCCCCGGCAAGTGTATTGAATATGTTAGTGAAGGAAAAATAATACCAATCATAAACAAAGAATATTGGAAGAATATCAAACTGTATTACATAGAAAGAAATTTCATTTTAAAGAGGATTATATAGATTTATTCCTTAACATGATGATGAATCATTCTATATATCAATTACCTTTCGAAACATTAGAAATTCCTTCGGATCCTAAAGATGTGATATTTTATCAGATTGTAATGTCATCTAGAAGTAAAAGAGATACGTATTTACTAACAGGTAATATCAAGGATTTTCCAATTCAACCTTTTGTTGTGACACCAAGAGAAATGTTGGATATCATAGAATTAAAACGTGATAATAAAATCCATGAAGAACCATTTACATATAATACAGAAGGGGAATATATGAAAACTGTTATAATAGAGATGGAAATAGATCATGAATTAAAAGAAAAAGCATCTATAATTTTTAAAAGAAATGGAATGGATTTTTCAGATAGTATATGGATGTTTCTTAAAATGTCTATTTTAAAGAACGGGATTCCGTTTAAAATGAAATTGGATAAAAGCGAGTCTAAATGACTTGTTTTTATTTATGCATTAAATTAGTTTTATCTAACTTTTTATTGACAGTTAGCCCTGACTAATTTATGATAAATATATCAATGATATATAGCACTGATATATGAGGAAAATATGGAATTAACTGAAACACAGATTAAGATATTAGACCAAGCTAAAAAACAGTTTTTAGAACATGGATATAAAAGTGCATCCTTACGACAAATTGTAAAGGATGCAGGATTTACCTTAGGAGCTTTTTATGGCTATTATGCTTCCAAGGAAGAATTATTTAATGCTTTGGTGGATGAAACAGCAATGGGAATTGTATCGATTTTAAAAGGAATATCGGATGAAATGGATGCCTTACCAAAAGAAGAAAGAATGATGAAGATGTCATCTGTTTATATTACTCATTTACCTTCTTTAGTGGATTATTTATTTGATCATTATGATGAAGTAATCTTACTTTTTTCAAAATCCGAAGGAACTAAATATCAAAATTATTTGAATCAAATTCAAGGAAACAGTCAATCCAATACAGTATCAAGAATTGAAGGCTCTACACAAAGAATTGGTATGAATCCAATGACATTAAAAATGATTATGAATTCTTATTATTCTATGATTTTTAATGTCATAGTAAGTGGAATGAAAAAAGAAGATGTATTAAATGTAATGATTGAAATACAAGAGTTTTATCAATACGGAATGTTAGGGATGGTGAAAAAATGAAATATTCAGCTATATGTAAATTATTAAAAAAATTAATGGAAGGACCTATTATGGATTGCATCCATGAAGAAATGCCTTCTTTAGAGATGAAAGAATACAAAAAGAAAGTAAGGAATACAAGGCTATTATTGAAAGATGTGATGGCATTGGTTCCATGAAAGAAAATGCCAATGTGATTAGTTTAATGGCATCGGCTTATTTATTTGCGTGCTATAAGTGTTGTGATATGAGTGATGATGTTGTGATAAAGGTAGTTGATGCTTTTTCCTATGGAAAGTTAATGATGAAAATGTACACCATGAAAGATGCTTTTTCGCAAAAAGAAATTGAATCTAGAAAGCAAGCCGATATTCGTACTCATAAAAGAGAATATCCAATGGACTGGGTAACAGATTTTAAATATGAAGAAGGATCACAAGAATACTGGACTATTCATCATGAATGTGGAATCTGTAAGTTAGGAAAACAAGAAGGATGTTTCAATATCGTTCGTTATATGTGCAAAATGGATTATGCATCTTTTGAAGCTCAAGGGTATGTGTTGGATCGGACAAAGACTCTAGGTTATGGAGCTGATTGTTGTAACTTTCATGTTATGACAAAAGAAAAAGCTAAAGAAATTGGTTTTGTGAAGGGGAAGGATGCGAAATAATGGAAATGTTTGATGTTCTAAAATCGACTCATTAGGATATGATGATTGTTGTGATTTTCGATTTATAAAGGAGAGATAAATTATGCATGAATATTATGAAAAGAATAAAGATAAATGGTTAAAAACAATGAATGGGTATTTGTCTTTAATATCAAAAGAACTAGAAGAAAAAACAAATAAACCATATGTAGATGTATTAAATGAAGTATGGGATGTATATGAAAAAGATATGCTGGAATACTTTCCTTATATTGGTGGAGATGATGTTTCTGGTACTGGTAATTTAACGGGATCTTTTATGTTAGTGGCTATGGCAGTCGTCTTAGAAAAATATAATGTATCATTGGATGAATGTGGACATTTAATGGTGAACTGTTATGAAAGAAACTTTGATAAGATGCCTGGTATTGCCAAAAAGGTAGCTTCTTTGGCTTTTGGAAGTCCTAAATTATTAAATAAAATGTTTTTAAAAAAGGACAAACAAAATGAAGAAAATGCCAGAAAGAATCCGGGAAGCTTTGAAACCAAAACCATGATTCCTCCAGAAGAAGGATATTACTTTAGTTATCATAATTTAGTATGTCCTGTATCTAATTTTGCCAAGAAATATGGATATGATAAATATATGCCATATTTATGTAACTTAGACTATGTGATGTTGAAAGCATTTGGTGTAGCTATGCAAAGGGAACACACTTGTTTTGAAGACGGGGACTATTGTGATTTTAAAGTTAAAAAAGGAGTGAAACCCTTTGAAACATGGCCTCCTGTATTCCAACAAGGTAAGGGGTATAAATAATTTAAAAGAAATCCGCTAATTGTATTAATTTATCATATTGACTGGATTCTTTATGAATATACAAATTGATATCACTTGTGATATTTTCCTTTAAAGGAATTATTTTACAGTTTTTTAAATCATATCCTTCTAATGATTTGAAAACAGTTAGAATGATTCCTTTATTTTTTTGCGCTAAAGATATTATTGAATGAATTTTTCCATATTCAATATCATGAATTTTGTTTTCATGGCATACTTTTGTACATAACTGGGCAATGCGTGTATATTTAGACATACATAATATTTTTTCATCTTTTATATCTTTTAAAGAAATCATTTCATTTTGATAGAATGAATTTTCTTTTCCTACTACAGCTATCATAGAATCCTGATCAATACAATATTTTGTGTATTCTTGTTCATTGTCTAATTGGCCACGAATAAATAAAATATCACTTTGCAATGAACTTTCTAGTTCGTGTTCTTCTATTTCATTAAGAATGATTTTTAATTCTGGGAATTTTGAATTAAATTTTTGAATTCTTTCTTCTAATTGATATTGATAGAAAAAAGGAAATGTGGATATATGTATTTCATTTTTCTGATTTTTTATATGTTCTATCATTTTTTCTTTGTCAGATAGAATTTTTTTACAGTCTCTATATACAATTTCTCCATAAGATGTTAATGAAATAGCTCTTTTTTCACGATTGAATAATTTTACTTGTAGTTCATCTTCTAATTTTAATATTTGTTTGGATAAAGAAGATTGAGAGATGTTTAATTTATAGGCTGCTTTGGTATAACTTTTTTCTTCTACGATGGTTTTAAAATAATATAATTGTTCGATTTCCATAACTTATTCCATTCTGGAATAGATTATAGCATGATTCGAATAGGTAAAAAATGAAAATATTTATAAAATGATTTTGTAAATGGAGGTTTTATGGACATTCAAAGAAAAATGATACCCATGGGAGATGATATGTTGATTGTTGTAACTGGTGGACAAGAACATATTGGAACTTCGGTAATGGCTATTCCATATCAGAAAGAGAATGAGGTACATGTAACATGTTCATGCTTAAATGTTTTGTCTCATAAAGATGAAGATGTGGCAAGAGTTTATGCTAAAGAATATTGCTTATTATCAAACCATGTTACTTGTTGTGTATGTGGAATTCACTATGACAATCTTTCTAATGATGGCATAAAAGAAGTGATGAACTGGGTAAAAGAAGATGTAAAGAAAATGAAGGAGGAAGTTTATGGAAAATTATGATTTACGAAGAGCATTAAAAAAATTAGAAAATGATAAAAATCAACTTATTTACTCAAATAAAGAAACGGATTTAGATAGCGAATTAGCGGGTGTGTATCGTTATATTGGAGCAGGTGGAACCGTTAAAAGACCAACCAAAACAGGACCTGCTATGATTTTTAATAATATTAAAGGAGTACCAGATGCAAAAGTATTAATTGGTTTATTGGCGGATCGTGATCGTACAGCTTTATTATTAGATACAACAAAAGAAAACATTGCCAAAGATTTAAATAAGGCATTTTTAAATCAAATCCCACCAGTTAAAGTAGAAAAAGGCGTCTGCCAGGAAAAGGTATATTTGGCTAGTGATCCTGATTTTGATATTCGAAAAATCATTCCTGCTTTAAAGACAACACCAGAAGATGCAGGTAGATATATCACAATGGGTATGTGTTATGCAACAGATCCAGAAACCGGAGCTAATGATATTACGATTCATAGATTATGCTTACAGGATAAAGATTTAATGACAATGTATTTTACACCAGGCATTCGTCACTTAGATGCATTTAGAATTAAAGCAGAAAAGATGGGAAAACCACTTCCTATTTCTATTAGTATTGGAGTGGATCCAGCTATTGAAGTATCAGCCTGTTTTGAGCCTCCAACGACACCTTTGGGTTTTAATGAACTAAATATTGCCGGTGGTTTAAGAAATCAAGCGGTTGAAATGGTGAAATGTAAAACCATTGATGAATATTGTATTGCCAATGCAGAGTATGTGATTGAAGGGGAATTGATTCCCAATGAAAGAATGGCTGAAGATGCGCAAACAAATATGGGATACGCAATGCCAGAATTCCCAGGATATATTGGAAATGCCTGCCCTGATATTCCAATGATTAAAGTCAAAGCCATTACAACACGTACCAATCCTATTTTTAGATGTTGTATTGGACCAAGCGAAGAGCATGTGAATTTAGCGGGTATTCCAACCGAAGCTTCTATTTTAGGAATGTGTGAAAAAGCTATGCCAGGAAAGATTAAAAATGTATATTGTGCTTCTTGTGGTGGAGGAAAATATGTTGCGATTATGCAAATTCATAAACAAGTACCAAGTGATGAAGGAAGACAAAGACAGGCGGCTTTAATTGCTTTTACTGCCTTTTCAGAATTAAAACATGTGTTTTTAGTTGATGAGGATGTGGATTTATTTGATATGAATGATGTGATGTGGGCAATGACAACACGCTTTCAAAGTGATATTGATGTTGTCTCTATTCCAGGCGTTCGCTGTCATCCATTAGATCCAAGTGATGATCCTGTATATGATTACAGTATTCGTGACCATGGTATCGCAACAAAGACAATCTTTGATTGTACAGTTCCATTTAATCAAAAACATCGCTTTAAACGTGCTTATTTCCAGGAAGTGGATTATAAACAATGGCTAGAAGATTAGTAATTGGAATCAGTGGGGCTTCTGGATCTCATTTGGCTTATCGCTTACTTCAATATTTAAATACCTTAGATATTGAAACTTATGTGATTGTTACGAATGGGGCAAAACGTACATGGGAGTGTGAAATGAAAGAGGATATTTCTGTATTAAAAGATGTATGTACAAAACTATTAGATAATACAGATATTGGAGCTTGCATTGCATCTGGTTCTTTTAAAACAGAGGGTATGATTATTGTGCCTTGTTCTATGAAAACAATAGCTGGTATTGCATCTGGTTATAGTGATAATTTATTATTAAGAGCAGCCGATGTGATGATTAAAGAAAAAAGAAAACTGGTTTTAATGTTTAGAGAAAATCCAATGAGTCCCATTCATTTTAAAAATTTAGAAATTTTATCGAATATATATTCTATTTATCTAATGCCGATGGTTATGACTTATTATAATCATCCGCAATCGATTGAAGATATGGAAGATTCTTTAATTGGAAAAATGTTAGATCCATTTGAAATAGAGTATGATGGATATAAAAGGTGGAAATAATATGAAAAATATAGAATTTAATCAAAATAATTATGAAATCAAACAATGTATTTTGGAGAATACATCAATTATTTATCGGGCATTTGAACATTTAGATTATTGTCAATGTCCAAAAGATGAAATTCAAAAATTAAATATTTTTGTACCTGAAGATTTCTATCAAGGAAAAACAATAAATGGATATAATTTACAGAATGCTCCTATTTTTATTCCTAATACAGTGGGAGGCTATATGGCTGGTCCAACTGATTGTCCTGGATATGATCGTAACCATAAACCAAATAGTATTTTTAAGGCATTAGAACATGGTTATGTTGTTGTATCATCAGGAATTCGCGGAAGAAATACGGGTAAAGTCAATCATGAATTCTTCGAAGGCTCTAAAGCCGATTATGAAAATACAAAAAGTGGAAATATTGTTGGAAAAGCACCGGCATTAATAGTCGATATGAAAGCTGTTGTTCGTTATCTTCGTTACAACAAAGATGTCATTCCTGGAAATGTGAATAAAATTATCACAAATGGAACAAGTGCTGGTGGTGCTTTATCCGCTTTAACAGGAGCAACAGGCAATAGCTTGGATTATGAACCTTATTTACAGGAAATAGGCGCTGCCAATGAAAAAGATGATATCTTTGCGGCAAGCTGTTATTGTCCTATTCATAATTTAGAAAATGCGGATATGGCTTATGAATGGCAATTTCATAAGGAATCTCATTTCTATCGAACTAAGCATAAAAAAACACCTCAGGGAATTGAAAGAGTTTTGTTTGATGGAGAAATGGCAGAAAATCAAATTCAACTAGCCCATGAATTAAGTAAATTATTTCCTTTGTATCTGAATAGTTTACATTTAAAAGATGAAGAAGGTAACGAATTATTACTAGATGAAAATGGCAATGGTTCTTTTAAAGATTACTTAATGAATAAAATTAAAGAATCGGTCCAAAAAGAATTAGATACACATGATTCCTATACTCGTTTAGACTGGCTAATGGTAAAGGGAAGTCAGGTGGATGATCAAAAGAGTTTAGTTATAGAAGATGGAAAAGTAATAGATTTAAACTGGGATTTATATATTCAATCTATTACTCGTATGAAGGCAACACCTGCTTTTGATGCATTAGATTTAAAGAGTCCTGAAAATGAAGAATTTGGAACAGAAACCATTGAAGCTAAACACTTTACTAAATATTCTTATGAGCATAGTACAGTACATGGACAAATGGCTGAAAAGAATCTTATTCAAATGATGAATCCAATTTCATATATTGGAAAAGCAGACACGGCAAAGTATTGGCGTATACGTCATGGTTCGTATGATCGTGATACTTCTTTAGCAATTCCAACGATCCTTTCATTGGTATTAAAAAATAATGGATATAACGTAGATTTCTTCTTACCATGGGGACTTCCACATAGTGGTGATTATGATTTAGAAGAATTATTTTCTTGGATTGATGAAATTTGTAAGTAAAACAGGTTCAATGTGAACCTGTTTTTTAACGATCAGAGATCTTAACTGTATCATCAATTAAAACCTTATAGTTTTCTTCATAATGAAGAGCAAATATACCTGCATATAAATAATTCATAACAGTAGTGATAGATGTATTAGAAGAGTACAATCCTATTTTATCTCCTAATACATTTTTTGATTCTAATGTTGCCAAATAAAGATGTTTATCCGTTAATTCAATTAATGTATTTGGATCTTTATTGGTGATAGATATGGTTGGTATCTTGTTTTCTTTTAAATATTTGGCAATCTTAATATTATTTTTTGTTTCTCCTGAATAGGAAATCAGGATAGCACAAGTATTTGGAAGATTGGATTGTGAAGCCGTTAATTGATCGGATTCATTTGTTTGCAGGCAAACTCTTTTTCGAATGGTTCCCATTTTTTGTTTAAAGTCATGGCATAATCGTACATTGGCTTCATATCCATAGATATCAATCACACTGGCATGATCTAACATTTGAATAATGGAATTATAGTTATTGATATTCATTAAAGCTAATGTTTGACGAATCGTTATGGTTTCTAATTCAGTAATTTTGTTTAGGATGTCAATTGGTGCATCGGTACTTAAAAAAGGTAAAGATCCATTGACTTGTAAGGTGGCTTTTTGTCTGGCCTTCCATTGAGAGATAAATTGAATTTTAAAATCATTGTAGTTTTCACATCCCAGTTTTTGACATAAGCGAACAACAGTAGATGCCGATGTGAATGCTTTTTGCCCTAATTCTTTAGCTGTGATATTTCCTTCTAATAATTCTGGTTTTTGTAGAATTAAATCGATGATGGATTTTTCTGTATTGGTAAACATATCTTTATGTTGAAGTTGTTCTATGATGTTCATATTGATTCCTTTCTGCAACAAATATTTCTTTGTTGCACATATTATAGAATATTTTGTTCTAAATATGAAATTATTTCTATTTTGTTGCAACTCTGTTGCAAGAATCAGATATTCATAATTTAAAATCTGCAACGTTGGTCCTAAAGCTTTTGTAAGTGTTTACACTAAAAATTTGATGAATATAATGAAATTGTAAAAATAGTTGGCCACTATTAAAAAAGGAAAGAGAGAAAATTTATGGACAAGAATCAACAAATTGCGACTGACGTACTACAAGCTGTTGGTGGCAAAGAAAATGTAAAGAGTGCAACTCATTGCATGACTCGTTTAAGATTAAACTTAAATGATGAATCAAAAGCCAATGAAGAAACAATTAAAGGTATTGATGGTGTTATTGGTTTAGTAAAAACTGGTGGACAATGGCAAGTTATTGTCGGACAAAATGTTCCTAAAGTATATGCTTATTTCTGTGATATGGCAGGTGTTAAACAAGAAGGTGCCATTGATGAAAATTTAGATAAACCAAAAGAACCATTAACTTTAAAGGGTATTGGAAAAGGTATCATGAACTATTTATCTGGAACAATGGTTCAATTGATTCCAATCATGATTGCTGCGGCAATGTTTAAAACAGTTTATGTATTATTAGGACCCGATCTATTAAATATTATTGATGAAACAAGTGATTTATATGTATTAATGGATTTCTTGTATGATGCTGGATTCTATTTCATGCCAATCTATATCGGATATGCTGCTGCTAAGAAATTAGGTGTCAGCCCAATGATGGGTCTATATATGGGTGGTATTTTAATTGCACCTGATTTAATTAATTTAGTATCTGCTGGAGAAGCCTTTACTGTATATGGAATTCCAATGCGTTTAGTTGACTATTCATCAACTGTAATGCCTATTTTGATTTGTGTATGGTTAATGAGCTATGTAGAAAAATTCTTCAAGAAATTTATTCCTGATTCATTATCAACAATCTTTGTTCCATTCTTGACAATGGCTGTTATGGTACCAGTTGCTTTATGTGCTGCTGCTCCTGTTGGAAACTTCATTGGTGATGGTGTTGGTGCTGTATTGAATGGATTAGCTGCTCACGGTGGAGTCTTTGCGGTAATTATTATTGCTGCTTTATGGGAATTCTTAGTTATGACTGGTATGCACCAAGTTATTTTGCTTCCAGGTATCATGAACTTGTTAGCTGGTAATCCGGATTCATGTGTTATGGTTGCTGGTGGACTTGCCACTTGGGCTGCCTTCGGTATGGCATTAGGTGCATTCTTTAAATTTAAAGATCCAAAAGAAAAATCATTAGCTGGTGGTTATTTCATTTCGGGATTTGTTGGTGGTGTAACTGAACCAGTTTTATATGGAATTGGTATGAAATATAAGAAACCATTCATTGCCTTATTAGTTGGTGGTGCTTTAGGTGGATTATATGCTGGTATTACTCATGTTACAGTTTACTTATTAGGAGCTACAAACTTCTTATCTGTACTTGGATATGTTGCTGGTGGACAAGCTAACTTAATTAACTCTATTATTTCAGCTGCCATTGCGATGTTTGGATCTGCGGCGTATACTTATTTCTTCGGATTTGACAAAGACGATCCAGCTGTAAAGGGTAAATAAAATGACTCGTAAAATCATAGTTAGAGCCGATGATTTAGGCTTTTCTGAAGGAATAAACTATGGTATTGAAAAATCAGTAAAAGATGGAATCATTCGTTCTATCGGTATTATGGTAAATATGCCAGCTACCAATCACGGATGGAATTTAGTAAAAGATACAGGTTGTTGTTTTGGATTACACACAAATATTTGTGCTGGTAAACCATTAACAGATCCTAAATTAATTCCTAGTATTTGTGATGAAAATGGGAATTTTAAAACTTCTAAAGAGTATCGTCAGGCTATGAAAGAAGGAAGAGACTTCGTTGTATATGATGAAGTGAAATTGGAAGTAGAAGCTCAATATCAACGTTATGTAGAATTAACGGGAGATAAACCACACTATTTTGAATGTCATGCAGTGGCATCCAATGAATTCTTCAGAGCATTAGAAGATGTTGCGAATGAACATGGATGTGATTATTTACCAGTTTCCTTCTTTGGACCATGTAAATTTAAAAATACGATGATGTATACTTCTTTAGAGTCTGGTAAACCCGATTACAATCCATTTGAAGCTTTAAAAGATGCGGCTTTAAAAGATTATGGAGAAGATGGATGCTGCATGTTTGTATGTCATCCAGGATATTTAGATGCTTATATCTTAAAAGTTTCTTCTTTAACAATGCCAAGACCTATGGAAGTAGAAATGGTATGCAGTCAAGAAACAAAAGACTGGTTAAAGGAAAATGATATAGAAGTCATTACATATGATGATGTGAAATAGCTTGAGAAAATCAAGCTATTTTTTTATAAACCGAACGATGCAAGCAAAAAAAACGAACGATACAAGTGAAAAACCGAACGATGCAAGCAAAAACCGAACGATACAAGTTTAAATAGCTTGAGAAAATCAAGCTCTTTTTTTATCATAAATACATGAATTCAGAAAATGTATTAGGTGGTAGTATTGTAAAGTCTTTATTTAAAATGGCCATCCCACTATTCTTTTTAAATCTTTTAAATTCTTTATATGGTGTAGTGGATACCTATTTTGTAGGAAAGATAGGAGAGTTAGCCGTTGGTTCTATTTCTTTAACAACACCTATTATGTGGTGTGCTATGAGTGTAGCTATGGGATTAAGTGCGGGAGCAACAGCCATTGTGTCTACTTATATTGGTTCACAAGATAAAAAAACAGCATCTCGTTTTTCAACAGAGATTATTTATTTCTGTATTTTCTTTGCCCTTTTATTAACTTCTATCACATTTATACTTTGCAAGCCGATTTTAAATTATTTAAAGGCTCCATCAGAAATTTATCAGGAAGCCTATAACTATTTACGTATTATTTCATTTGATTATATTGGTTTATTCTTTATTGATATCTATATGGCTATACGACAAGCTTGTGGAGATAGTAAAAGTGGTGTGATATATAGTTCTATAGCTTCTATTTTAAATGTAATATTAGATCCTATTTTTATCTTTTTATTTCATTTGGGTGTATCCGGGGCTGCTTTGGCAACTGTTTTATCTAAACTTTTGGTATTACCTGTATTGCTTCATTCTTTAATGAATCAGAACAAAGAAGCCTATGTATCTTTTAAAGAATTTAAATTTAATATAAAAGATGCATTCCATATAATGAAATTGAGTATTCCATCCAGCTTAGGTCAATTTTTAGAAGCTGTGGGATTTGTGATTATGAATAAATATATTGTATCGTATGGAGCCATTGCGATTACAGCTTATGGAGTTGGGGAAAAACTAACGAATTTATATAATATTCCCATTATTTCTTTTTCTAATATCTTACCAACTTTTATTGGACAGAATTTAGGAGCCAATCAAATAAAACGAGCCAAAGATAGTTATAAAAAAGCGATGATTATTACTTCTATTTTGGCTATTGCTTTACTTGAACTTGGAATAGTCATTATGAGACCATCTATATTATTGTTTGTACCAAGTGCAAGCAATGAGCTAATATCAACTACTTCTACTTTTATATTCTATAGTTTAGTTATGGGATTATTTGTTGCCTGGTATTTTAATTTAATGGCAGTATTTAATGGATCAGGAAATACGCAGATTAGTTTTATTATGTCAATGATTCGTTTATGGGGAACAAGAATTCCTATGATTTATTTATTTTCTAAATATACAACGATAGGATTAAATGGAATTTGGTATGCGATGTTGTTGAGTAATTTAATTGTATCTGTGATTGCTCAAATTATTTATTTTATATATCCATGGACAAAATCAAAAGCTCTGGCAAATAAAGACACTTTATAAACAAGAAAGTGTCTTTATTCTTTTTTTCACAAGTAGTAAAATGATAGTAACAAGAGTCATAAGGAGGATTAAAAAATGGCTAATCGTTTTGTCTTAAATGGTATGTCTTTTCATGGAAAAGGCGCTATCAATGAAATTCCTGGAATTGTAAAAGGAAAAGGTTTAACTAAAGCATTCGTTGCATCTGACCCTGATTTAGTTAAATTTGGAGTTACTTCTAAAGTAACAGATTTATTAACAGCTAATGGTATTGAATATACATTATATTCAGATATCAAACCAAACCCAACAATTGAAAACGTTCAACACGGTGTTGATGCTTTCAAAGCTTCTGGTGCTGATTTCATGATTACTATTGGTGGTGGTTCATCAATGGATACTGGAAAAGGTATTGGTATCATTATCAACAACCCTGAATTCTATGATGTTCGTTCTCTAGAAGGTGCTTCTCCTACTAAGAATCGTACTGTATTTACAATTGCTGTTCCTACAACTGGTGGAACTGGTGCTGAATCAACTATTAACTATGTAATTACAGATGTTGAAAAGAAACGTAAATTCGTTTGTGTAGATCCTAACGACATCCCTGATGTTGCTGTTGTTGACCCAGATATGATGGCTTCTATGCCTAGAGGTTTAGCTGCTTCAACTGGTATGGATGCTTTAACTCATGCGATTGAAGGATATACTACAGCTGCTGCCTGGGAATTAGCTGACTGTTTAGATTTAAAGTCTATTCAATTAATCGCTAAAAACTTAAGAAAAGCCGTAGAAAAAGATCCAGATGGATTAGAAGCAATGGCTTTAGCTCAATATGTAACTGCTATGGCTTACTCAAACGTTGGATTAGGTATTGCACACTCAATGGCTCATACGTTAGGAGCTGTTTATGATACACCTCATGGTGTTGCTTGTGCTATGATGCTTCCAATCGTTATGGAATTCAACCAAGAATATACAGGAACTAAATTTAAAGATATCGCTGAAGCATTTGATGTAGATACTACAGGAATGAGCCCAGAAGAATATCGTAAAGCTGCAATTGATGCTGTTCGTCAACTATCTGTTGATGTTGGTATTCCTACTAAACTTGATATCAAAGAAGAAGATTTACCATTCTTATGTGAATCTGCAGCTGCTGATGCATGTGCACCTGGTAACCCAAGACATGCAGAATTAGCTGACTTTGAAGCTATGTTCCGTAAATTAATGTAAGATTATTTAATCAATATAAAAAGTCCTTTATGATTTCATAAAGGATTTTTTTATCAATAAATATTATTTTGTATGGACTATTTGAAATATAAATATGATAAAAATACATACCTAGATATGTATTTTAAATATTTTACATAATAACATTTATGCTTTATCCTACTATTAGGAAGTGAGAATATGTTTTCAAATAAAGATTTACTGAAAATGATTGTTCCATTATTTTTTGAACAATTCTTAGTGATGTTAGTAGGACTAGCTGATACCTTTATTATCTCTTATGCTGGAGAAGCTGCTGTATCAGGTGTCAGTCTGGTAAATATGTTTAATACAATCTTTATCTATTTATTTACTGCTCTAGCATCCGGTGGAGCTGTTGTGATTAGTCAATACATAGGAAATAAAAATAATAAACTATCCAATGAAAGCAGTTCTCAACTATTGATGTTTAGTACTTTATTTAGTCTTATTATGATGATTTTTGTTTTAATCATAAAAGATGGTGTACTAATGATGTTGTTTGGAAGTGTTGAAGAAGAAGTTATGAAGGCGGCTCAAATTTATCTTCAAATTTCTGCATACAGTTATCCTGCCTTGGCTATTTATAATGCCGGAGCAGCATTATATCGAAGTATGGGAAAAACCAAGACAACAATGTATATATCTATTGTTTCCAATGTGATCAATGTGATAGGAAACTGTATTGGTGTTTTTGTGCTACATGCTGGTGTTGCTGGAGTTGCGTATCCAAGTTTAATTGCTCGTTCATTTAGTGCGATTGCCATCACAATTCTATGCTTTAATCAAGCAAATGAAGTTTATTATGTTAAAAATCAGATTTTTGAATGGAATGGAAGTTTGTTAAAACGAATTTTAGGAATTGCCATTCCCAATGGAATTGAAAATGGAATATTCCAGTTAGTAAAAGTTGCCTTAGGAAGTGTCGTTGCTTTATTTGGAACCTATCAAATTGCCGCCAATGGAATTGGACAAAGTATATGGTCAGTGGCAGCGTTAGTCGGTGCTAGTTTATCGCCTGTATTTACAACTGTCATTGGACAATGTATGGGAGCCGGAGATATTGAACAAGCGGAGTATTATTTTAAAAAGTTAATGAAATGGGCTCTTGCTTTTTCCATAACATGGAATATTTTAATTGGTTTATTAACACCTGTCTTTATCCAATTCTATAACGTAAGTGGACAAACAAGGAATTTAATTATTCAATTAGTCATTATTCATAACTGCTTTAATGCCATTGCCTTTCCATTTTCAGGATTATTATCCGGTGGCCTTAGAGCTTGTGGAGATGTTAAGTTTACAATGATAGTATCCATTTTCTCCACTGTTGTCGTCCGTTTGATTTTATCCATCGTTATGGGTGTTTACTTCAATATGGGAGTCATAGGAATTGCTTTTGCGATGTGTTTTGATTGGACAACAAGAGGTATTATTTTCTTGATTCGTTATAAATCTGGTGCATGGAAAGAAATGCATGTCATATAAAAAAAGGAGGAATAGGTTATGACAAAAATTAGTACTAGAGAAGAATTTGAAAGGGAAGATGTGTTTGGAATAGGTGCTCCTAATACAGCGTTTGCTCAATATTTTATTGGAGAATCTTTTTTAAAACCTTTAACCAATTTTAAAAAAGGAGAAACGCCAATATTTAATGTGACTTTTGAACCAGGTTGTCGTAATAACTGGCATATTCATCATGCCACTACTGGAGGCGGACAAATTTTAATTTGTACCTATGGTCAAGGATGGTATCAAGAAGAAGGGAAAGAAGCTGTTAGCTTAGAACCGGGAACTGTTATCTGCATACCAGCTAATGTAAAACACTGGCATGGGGCTAAAAAAGATAGCTGGTTTAGCCACATTACATTTGAACCTTATGGTACGGAAACATCTAATGAATGGTGTGAACCAGTCAGTGATGAAGAATATAATGCTTTATAAATAAAAGTCTCTAAAGCTAAGCTCTAGAGACTTTTTTTAAAATGTATTTTTCGCTAACCAATTTTCACATTGAATAACTGTTTCATTTCCTTCTGTCTTAGGTATATTATGAATGTCGTATCCATTACCATATAATTGTCCTTTTAAATAATTTAATTCAGCTGCAAAAGTAGGAACAGGTTGAATTTGACATGAATTATAGGCTTCTACAATCGATTGACATGGAATACCATGAATGGTTCCTTCAAAGCTTTCTTTGATTGGCCATTTTTCTTTATATCCTGTAATGGCGGATTCAATGATTTTTTGATCATCTTCTTTTAGGGGAACAAAATCTTTCATATAAGACATATTATCACGTAACTGTTCTAAATTTGACATACCAGAAAGAACGGTTAATACATTGTCAAATCCAGCACAATAACGAATCGCGTATGAAGCTGGAGATCCATCTTTCATACATGCTTTTGTTTTTTCATCCACGTTGGCAAGCATACCACCTTTAACTGGCTCCATCACAATGACTTTACAATTATGTTTACAAATCACATCATAACATGCTTTTGCCTGAATAAAGGGGGCATCCATATCATAATAATTAAAGGCTATTTGCACAAATTCTACTTCAGGATGTTCACTTAAAATTAAATCCAGAGTCTTGGCATCATCATGAAAGGAAAATCCTAAATGACGAATCAGTCCTTTTTCTTTCCAATCTTTCATGTGCTCAAACATCTTACAAGATGGAATTGTTGTATTATATAAAATTTTATTAACATTGTGTAATAAGAAATAATCAAAATAATCTACACCACATTTATTTAATTGTTCATGGAATATTTTTTCTACTTCTTCTTCCTTTTGAATCGCAAAAGCAGGTAATTTTGAAGCTAAATTGAAACTGCTTCTTTCATGTCTTTTAACCAATGCCTTACAAATAGCCAATTCACTGGCTCCATTGTGATATACATAGCTTGTGTCAAAATAAGTAAATCCATTGTCTAAATATTCATCTACCATCTGATTTAATTGTTCTTGATCAATTTCTTCAGCATTTTTCATAGGTAAACGCATTAATCCAAATCCAAGTTTTTTCATATATGTATTCCTCCTGCTTTTATTTTAGGAACAATTCATTTGACGTAGAAGTGTCTTTTACTTACAATGGTTGTAACTAAAAGTTTCAGCGAGGTTATAATGTATAATAAGGTATTAGATATTTTTAAGGTAGTAGCACAAACAGGTAGTTTTTCAAAAGCAAGTGAAAAATTATTTATGTCACATACAGCTATTATCAAGCAAATGAATCTATTAGAAAACAGACTGGGTGTAAAATTATTTAATCGAACATATCATGGCGTAACTCTTACTGAAAGTGGAAAAATTTTATATGAGGATACATTGCGTATTATGAAAATATCAGAAGAAATGATCGAACATGTACAAAATGTTCCACGTATTATTCGCTTGGGTACATCTAATATTTATCCATGTCAATCCTTTATGAAATCATTTGATACACATTCAAATTTTCAATTAGAAATTGTCAATATTGAAAATGATGCAAATCACTTGTCACAATTATCAAAAAAATATGATTTTTTAATTGGTCCCCATAATGAAGTTTCACAAAAACAAAATATTCATTTTATTCCATTAGGAAATTATTCTTTTTATATTTCTATGCCTAAGGAACATCCGCTTGTGAATAAAGAAAAACTGCATTTTAGTGATTTAGAAGGTTATTCTTTAATGATTATGAAAGAAGGGACAAGTCCTATTAATGATTTAATTCGAAAAGAAATAATTATGAAATATCCATCTATTCATTTAATTGACACAATTCCACAATATTCTTTTTCTACTTTTAATACATGCGCACAAACACAGAATTTATTATTATCACTAGAGTGCTGGAAAGATATTCATCCATCCTTGGTATCCATTCCATTCGATGAAAACTTTCAAATGCCATATGGTATTATCTTTAAGGATGAATCTTTATATCCATTACTAAAATATAGTGTTATAAAATAAAAAAAGATGGTGATTTGATTCACCATCTTAGAATTCACCTAATAATTTTTCAACACTGGCAAGTTTTACACAAAGTACAAATACTTTGGATGCCATAGCCATTTCTTCTGGGCTAGGGAAGGATGGAGCAATACGGATATTGGAATCCAATGGATCTTTTCCATAAGGATAAGTAGCTCCAGCACCTGTCATGACAACACCTAATTCTTTACATAAAGCAACGATTTTCTTGGCGCATCCTGGCATGGCATTAAAGGAAATAAAATATCCTCCACGAGGTTTAATCCAATCCCCAATTCCTAAATCCCCTAATTCAGATTGAAGAGTATCTAATACGGCTTCGAATTTAGGACGAAGAATGTCGCTGTGTTTTTTCATATGTGCTTTTAAACCATCAATGTCTTTAAAGAAACGAACATGACGTAATTGGTTAATCTTATCATGACCAATTGTTTGTACAGTCATTAATTTTAAGATATTTTGAATATTTGTTTTTGAAGAAGCAATGGCAGAAACACCAGATCCTGGGAAACTAATCTTTGATGTAGAAGCAAAGATATAAACCATATCGGGATTACCTGCCTTTTCACATTCTGTTAAGATGTTTAAAATCACATCGTGTTTATCATCATATAAATGATGAATACAATAAGCATTATCCCAATAAATACGGAAGTCTTCAGCCGCTGGTTTTAAATTCGCAAAACGACGAACGGTTTCATCGCAATAAGAGATTCCTGTTGGATTGGAATACTTTGGTACACACCAAATTCCTTTAACAGCGGGATCATTATTGACATATTGTTCCACCATATCCATATCAGGACCTGTTTCGCTTAATGGGATATTGATCATCTCAATGCCAAATAATTCCGTAATTTTAAAGTGACGATCATATCCAGGAACGGGACATAAGAATTTGACTTTATCTAATTGATGCCATGGAGTGGATCCATTGACACCAAAGCTCATGGAGCGAGCAACGGTATCATACATAATATTTAAACTTGAATTTCCACAGACAATAACGTTGTCTTTTTGAACTTCCATCATATCGGCAATTAATTGACGGCATTCACCGATTCCGTCTAAATCTCCATAATTTCTTGTATCATTTCCTAAAATTGTATTCATATCAGCTTGACTGTTTAATACATCTAACATAGGCATTGCCAACTCTAATTGGGCTTTACCTGGCTTACCACGAGCCATATTTAATGAAAGATTCTTGGCTTTTTCTTCTTTAAATTCTTCTAATAAATCATTTTTAAGAGAAACTAATTCATCTCTTGTCATATCTTGATATTTCTTCATTGGGGTGCACCTCCATATAATATGCATTATTATTAATACCACATTTTGAAAGAATATTTAAGAAAAAATGAAAAAATATGTAAAAAAAATAAAAATTTTCATTGTTTACATTTCAATATTCAAACAATCTTAATATAAATACTGTAAAGAACAATTTTATAAAATTGACATTCTACTATATTTCTGTCAAACTTTAAATGTGACAAGTGTCTTGTCACATGTATAGAAGGTATAATATGAAAAAGGATCTGTTTCTAGTGATTGATATGCAAAATGCCTATACAAGTAAGGGAGTATGGGCATGTGAACATTTTGATTTAGCGAAAGCCAATATTCTAAAAATTTTGGAAAGTCATAAATTTGATGTCATCTTTACTAAATTTGAAGCACCTACAAATCCCGTTGGAACATGGAATCGCTATAATTCAATCAATAAAGAAGTCAATGAATCTGTATTTGAAAATGAAATAATAGATGAATTTAAGGAATATTCAGTCTACTCAAAATCTACTTATTCTTGTTTATCAAATGTGGATGTCTTAGAAAAATGTAAAAAAGCGAATCGTGTGATTTTATCTGGTGTTGTAGCGGAGTGTTGTGTACTATCAACCGCTTTAGCCTGCATTGATGAAGGAATTGATATTGTATATGTAAAAGATGCGGTGGCAGGAGTTGATTTAAAAAGTGAAGAGGCTGCATTACTAGTTCTTCAAGGATTGGCTTATGCTCAGGTGAAAATAGTGGATACAAAAACATTGTTGAGGGAGGATGTATGAGAAAGATTTTTAAAACAGAATTAAGTACAGCTGTTGTTGTATTAATTCCGGCTTGTATAGGAATTAATTATTTAGGAAAATTATTTGCGACTTTATTAAAACTTCCGTTATGGCTGGATTCCATTGGAACCTGCATTGGAGCAAGTCTGGGAGGACCTATTATTGGTGCAATTTGTGGAGCTTCGAATAATTTAATTTACGGACTGACTACCGGAGACAATATTACTTTAGTTTATGCACTGGCTAGTACAGGAATTGGAATAGGCGTGGGTATTATGGCTAGACTTGGATGTATGAAATCACCTTTTAAAGCTTTTCTAACATCCATCGTTGGAGGAATGTGCGCTGTTTGTATTTCAACTCCATTAAATATGATTTTTTGGGGTGGCACAACAGGAAATGTCTGGGGCGATGCAGTATTTGCCCTAACACAAGCCAAGGGAATGAGTACCATGATGGGATCGTTTCTAGATGAATTAATTGTTGATGTTCCCGATAAAATTATAACCTTGATAATTGTTTATATTATTCTTTCAGGATTACCGAAGAAATTAGTTCAGTTATATAGTGATATGAACCAAGAGATTGAGAGATTAGACGAATGAAAAGTATAAGTTTATATAAAGATAAAAATACATGGCTAAATAAGATGCATCCCTATACAAAATTATTGTATATACTATGCGCTATTTGTTTGCCTTTAATTATAGGAAATCTATATGCATTTTGTATCATGATTTGTATTAGTTTATTACTACTTATCAGTGGAAAATGTTTAAAAAATGCATTACCATTAATTGCTTTTTCTTTTACATTGATTGTTGTGATTTATTTAATACAGGGAATGTTTTATTCTGGCAATGAAACCGTATTATTTAAATTATGGATATTAACCTTTTATAGAGAAGGTGTTTATTATGCGACTTCTATTTCTTTAAATATTTTAAATATGCTTTTAAGTTTTGCTTTATTCGTATTAACAACATCCATTCCTGATTTTGTGGATGAACTAGAAAAAAGCGGGCTATCCCCTAAATTTGGATACATTATCAATTCTGTTTTTCAAATACTTCCACAGATGATGTCAACCAAGGATACCATTACCGATGCGCAAAGATCTCGTGGTATGGAAACCGAAGGTAAATTAATGACGCGTATTAAAGCTTTTTTACCTTTAATATCACCTGTTGTTATGTCATCGCTGATTAACACTAGAGAAAGAGCAATTGCTCTAGAAGTAAGAGGGTTTGGAAGAAAACAAAAGAAAACATGGTTATATGATCGAAAAAAACATAAAGGAGATCGTTTAATTGGAACCCTTCTTGTCTTGATTTTGGCAGCAGCTATTGCCTGGAGGATATTATGTCGATAATACGTATTGAACATTTAAAATATAGATATCCAAATACAACCAATTTGGTATTAGATGATATTTCCCTGACAATTGAAAAAGGTGAATTCATTGGCATTGTTGGGGAAAATGGTGCTGGTAAATCTACTTTATCTCAAGCCATTATTGGCTTAGTTCCTTTATTTTATAAAGGCGCTATTGGCGGAAAAGTTTATGTGAATGATGTGTGGGTGGAAGAAAATCCTGTACAGGAAAACTGTAAACAAGTAGGGCTTGTATTTCAAAATCCATTTAATCAATTATCTGGAGCCAAAGATACAGTTTTTGGAGAAGTAGCCTATGGTCTTCAAAATTTAGGTATTGAAAGAGATGAAATCAATAAAAGAGTTGAATCTACTTTAAAACAATTAGATATATGGGAATATAGAGACCGTAATCCCTTTGATTTATCTGGTGGACAAATGCAAAGAGTTGCCATTGCCTCTATTTTAGTTATGCAGCCTGATGTGATTATTTTAGATGAACCTACCTCTCAATTAGACCCTCAAGGATCGGAAGAAGTATTTAAGGTAGTAGACAAGCTATCTAAGAGTGGTAAAACCATTATTATGATTGAACAAAAATTAGAAAAAATGGCTCAATATTGTGACCGTATTATTCTAATGCATAAAGGAAAAGTTGTGGATTTTAATTCACCAGATGTGATTTTTTCAAGAGATGATTTAAATGAATTAGGAATTCAAGCTCCTGCCTTTACGCGAATTTCAAAGGAATACAACGTAAAGAATGAAAAGGGATATTATCCTGCAACGTTACAAGAAACAAAGAGATTATTTAAGGAAAAGAATATTGTTTTAAAAGCAGATGAATTAGAAAAATTAATTGAAAAGAAAGAGACTGTATTGGATGTTAAGAATTTATATTTCTCTTATATTCAAGATGTACCTGTTTTAGAAAATTTAAATCTATCTATTGATTCAAGAATTACGGCTATTATTGGACAAAATGGTGCTGGAAAAACAACTTTAGTTCGGCTATTAAAAGGATTATTAAAACCAATATCTGGATCTATTTATTATGGAAAAGAAGATATCTCTAAAAAGACGGTTGCCATGTTAGCTAATAAAGTGGGATATGTTTTTCAAAATCCGGATGATCAAATCTTTAAGTATACCGTGTTAGATGAAGTGATGTTTGGACCAATGAATATTGGTATGTCGAAACAAACGGCAAAAGAAGAAGCATTAAAGGCACTAGAATTAATGGGATTATCTGGTAAAGAAGAAATGAATCCCTATGATTTAGAGTTAAATGAAAGAAAAATGGTAGCCATCGCATCGGTTCTTGCCATGGATACCAATGTGATTATTTTAGATGAACCAACCATTGCCCAAGATTATTTAGGTAGACATAAAATTGGAAATATGATTCAAGAATGTGCTAAAAAAGGAAAAGTTGTCATCGCGATACTACATGATATGGATTTTGTGGAAGAAAACTTTGAAAGAGTTATTGTCATGGCAAAAGGAAAGATATTAGCGGATGGTACTTGTAAAGAAGTCTTTGTACAAAATGAAGTATTAGAAAAGGCAAGACTGCAGAAACCATATATGATGCAGTTAAAAGAAGAATTAGAGGTGAATTCATGAGTGGAGAAGAAAGAAGAAATCAAATTATCCAAACATTAAGAAGTTCTGAGCAACCTGTAGCTGGAAAAGATTTTGCGAAACAATTTGATGTAAGTCGTCAAGTCATTGTGCAAGATATTGCCCTTTTACGAGCTAAAAACTATCAAATTTTATCAACCAATCATGGATATATCCTGCAGGAAACAAAACGTTTAGAAAGAGTTTTTAAAGTCGCTCATAGTGATGATCGAACACGAGAAGAAATGGAATTGATTTTAGATTTTGGTGGATATGTGGAAGATGTTTTTATCTATCATCGTGTATATGGAATTATTCGAGCGGATTTAAATGTTCATACCAAAGAAGATATTGATCATTTTTTAGCGGATATAAAATCAGGTAAATCCTCTTTATTGAAAAATGTAACATCGAATTATCATTATCATACTGTTTCTGCACCTACAGAAATTATATTGGATTTAATCCAAAAACAACTACAAGAACATGGCTTTTTAGTAGCACTACAAGAATATGAGCCTATTGATTTCTGGAGTAAATAATATGAGTGGAGTTCTTGGAATCGGGGTTCCTACTTTGGATATATATCCTAAACAAAAAAGGATGTATCCAGGAGGAAATGAATACAATGTTGTCTGTAATGTGAAAAAACATGGACTACGTGCTGGTTTTTTAGGTGTCTTTGGAAATGATGAAGCTGGAAAAATATTAGAAGATACTCTAAAACAAATGGATATCGATGTATCCCTTTGCCATCATGAAATTGGGAGCTCAGGTTACAGCATTGTGGAATTAAAAGAAGATGGGGATCGTATCTTTTTAGAATGGAATCAAAAAGGGGTAGCGGATTTATATCCCATTTCAGTAGATACACAAGAAGAATTGGAATATGTCAAGTCATTCGATGTTTTATCTATTGGGCGCTTATGTAACTTACCAAAAGATCGTATTCAATTTTTAAAAGAAAATGGTGTATCTATCTGTTATGATTTTCACGCTGCTTTTTCAAATGAAACAATTGAAGAAATAGCTCCTTTTATAGATTATGCATTCTTTTCTTGTTCACATTTAAGCGATAATGAAATAAGAAATACGTTAAAACTTGCAGTTGAATGTGGATGTAAAATTGCCATTGGTACCAGAGGCAAAGAGGATGTGATTTGTTTTGATGGGAAACAATTTTATAGGCAGCCTACTCAAAATGTTCCTGTTCTAGATGCATTAGGAGCAGGAGATAGTTATATTGGCTCTTTTCTTTCCAATTATATTCAAACACAGGATATTTCTTTATCTTTATATAAGGCTACCCTTCATAGTGCCAAAGTTGTACAAATAGAGGGAAGTATTGGGATTGGATATGATATGGATTTTGATGATATAAAAGAGATTGTAAATAAGTGATAGAAAGTCTTCATGTGAAGACTTTTTTTGATGTACAATAAAACAAAAGGTAAATAGGTTATGCAAAAGGAAATACAGTTTTACTTTGATGTACAAGAGATTCTAAGTGACATTGATCCAAATGTTTTGTCTTACAATAAAGATGAATATTGGATGGTTGAATCCACTTATGAATATATTGAATTTTATTCTATTAAAAATGAATTAAAAAATACTTTAATTGCTCTTCAATTGGCACGTGGACTTCATAATGGAGTCTATCGAAAATCATCAATTATTAAAGACGGAATATCGTATCGTTTACCTTATTTAATTCATCCTTTAATGGTATGTCGAATGCTGGTGGATTCTCATATTCCTTTAGAACATGATGATTTAGATATTTTATTAGCTTCTGCTTTATGTCATGACATGATTGAAGATATTGATTTTCCAAACCATGGAAAAGAATTATATTTAAATTATCATTTGGATGAAAAAGTTTATGAAACGGTGAAATATGTATCAAAGAGAAAAAATTTCACGAAGGAAGAAGAAATCGCTCATTTCCATGAAATTGAAAGTCATGTATTAGCTTTACTGGTTAAATTATCAGATAGAGGAAATAATGTGGAAGATTTATATAATATGAAGATTTGGAAGGTACATGAATATGTGGAAGAAACAAATAGATATATTCTTCCTATGTGTGACTATGCTTTTAAACACTATCCTGAATTGGGTCATTCCATTGAAATATTAAAGGATAAAATTGTCACTCTAACAACTACAGCTCAGGTATTGGTTGACCGTTATAATTTACAGGAAGAAGAAATGTTGAAAAAAATAGATGAATTGCGTAAAGAAAATGCCCAGTTACGTCAAACATTAAAAGAACTTTGGAAATAGAGGAAATGATATGACTTATGATGTAGAAAAAATGAAGGAATTTCAAAAGAGTTATGATTCATTATTTCAATATGCAACAAATCATAATTTAAAAAACACTCTTATTTCCTTACAAATATTACCTTGTTTATTATTCTCAAATACCGGTGAGTTTCAATACAAAGAGGATGGGATCACTTTGGAAAAATATATGAAACATGCTCTTTATACCGCAAACTTGTTAGTGGATGTACATCCTGCTTTTAATGAGCAGGAAGAAGATTTAGCTTTGTCTGTGGCTTTATGTCATGTGTTGGTTGAAAAAGTTAAATTTGAAAAAAATGGGCAAGAACTAACAGATATGTATCATTTAGATTCAAAGGTGAATGAATTAATTCATGTGAACTTAAAAGATAAGACGAAAAGTGCTAAATATTATAAAAGAATACAGGAAAATAAAATTGCTTTATTAGTGAAACTGGCAGACCGGTGTTATATTGTAGAACAACTTCCAACCCATTCGATTCATCAGGTTCGAAGCTATGTATATGAAACCAAACATAAATTTTTCCCAATGTGCATTTATGGCAAAGAACATTATCCGGATCTGTATTTAGCGATTGGCTTATTGATGGAAAAAATGCGAACATTGACAGAAGTAGCGGATATATTATTAACACGTTTTATTGAAAGAGAAAATGTATTAAATAACGAAATTATTTCATTGCAGGAAGAAAATATAAGAATACGTTCTTTAATTCAACAATTACAGGAAGAGCGGTGAAAAAATGACAGAACAAGAAATAACACAAATTGTAGAAAACCAAAGAAAATATTTTTTAAGTGGAAAAACACTGGACGTAGATTGGCGCATTGAACAATTAAAACAATTAAAAAGAGGAATTATTGCTTATGAACAAGTCTTTACCAATGCTCTATATCAAGACTTAGGAAGAAGTTCTACAGAAGCCTACTTAGCTGATATTGGACCAACCATTGCAGAAATTAATGAAACCATTGCAGGCTTAAAAAAATGGTCTAAACCTGAAATGCATTATAGCGGATTGATGTGTTTTCCAAGCCTTACAACAAAGGTATATAAAATGCCTTATGGTGTTACATTAATTATGTCTCCTTTTAACTTTCCAATTTTATTAACACTTGGGGTATTGTGCGCATCTATGGCTGGTGGAAATACAGCGGTGATTCGAACAAGTGCAAAAAGTGCGGCTTGTACAAAAGCAATTGAAAAATTTATTTCAGAATATTTTCCTTCTGATTATATTACGGTTGTATCTGGTGGACATGAAGTAGCGGATTATTGCTTAAATCAACGATTTGATAAGATATTCTATACGGGTTCTCCTAATGTGGCAAAACACGTTATGGAAATGGCAAGTAAGAATCTAACTCCAGTGGCATTAGAGCTAGGTGGAGAAAATGGAAACTGGTGTGTCATTCGAAAAGATGCCAATTTAAAAGATGCAGCTCGAAAAATTGCTTTTTTTAAAGCTATGAATTCTGGCCAAATCTGTATTAATATCAATCAAATTGCCGTAGCTGAAGAAATTGCGGATGAATTTATTTCTGAATTAAAGAAGGCGTTTGTTAAGCAATTAGGACAAAATCCAGAATACAATAAAGAATATGCAAAACTAATAGATGAAAAAGCTTATCGAAAATGTGAAAAGATAGTAGAAACATATCGAGATAAAGTGGTGTTTGGAGGAAAGGGGGATAATCAAACACATCGTTATTCTCCAACAATATTGTATCCAATGGATATCAATGATGAAATCGTTATGCAGGAATTGTTTAGCCCTATTCTTCCTATTGTACCTTATAGAGATAGTGAAATTGATTCGGTTATGAATAAGATTTTATCTAGAGAACATCCTTTGGCTTTATATCTCTTTACCAAAGATAAAGAATGGGCAAATAAAGAAATGAGCCGTCAACAATATGGTGGTGGATGCATTAATGAAGTTTGTCTTCAACTAATGGTAAAAGGGGTACCTTTTAATGGAACAGGTCACTCGGGAATGGGTGCTTACCATGGAGAATGGGGGTTTAAAGAATTTACGCATCCTTCTAGTGTGTTAAATGGTTCTACACATTTTAATTTATCTTTAAGAGAGCATCCATATAGTAATAAAGTGAAACTTTCTATATTAAAGAAACTAGAAAAATAAGGCTTCTGTGCGAAGCCTTTTATTC
>R14__coassemble_346_pt1 | contig 35432 bp, 33 predicted proteins | sample R14__metabat2_low_PE_009 | metagenome-assembled genome bin R14 | reverse complement strand
TTTATCTTTCCTTTCGTTTATAATCTAGGCGTCCAAACCAAAATATTAACGAAAGGAGGCTTTTGCCTATGATGATTTTATCACATAATTTCTTGAATTAAACCTTATTAGTATCTATCTCGTCTCTTTTTATTAAGAAAATCTTTATTTATACATTCATCATACAATTCTATACCTCATTGTTAATTTTTCCCATTGTTTTTTTGTTAAGACTCCTTCAACATAACACTCTTTTGCGACATTATCTATTAGATCACATTGATCAAAATAAGCCCAATCATCTGTTAAATCCATTTCTTCAGCTTTTTCGCATGCTTTTCTTAATAATTTTGGTAAATGAAAATCAATTTCAATTTCTTCATCAATCCACTGGAATTTCTTGGTTACATCATTTTTTTTCTATCATACATTGAAATTATAGCACAAATAAATACGCAATTAAAAAAGTCCGAATTTTGTTCGAACTTTTAGTCTAAATTCTTTAATTGTTCAATCCATAAGTCTCTAGAAGCATCACTTGGCATTCGCCAATCACCTCGAGGAGAGAAACAAATGCTTCCAACCTTTACTCCATCTGGCATACAGTTTCTTTTGAACTGTTGGGAGAAGAAGCGATAATAGAAAGTATGAATGGCATGATTGATGGTTTGCGCATCAATTTCTTTAAAGGCAAATTTCGCTAATTCGTAAATCTTTTTCGGTTCTTCATGGAATCGTAACATATGATATAAGAAGAAATCATGAAGGTCGTAAGATCCTAATACTTCTTCTGTTTTTTGTTGAATCTGTCCATTTTTATCCGGTGGTAATAGTTCTGGAGAAACAGGAGTATCACAAATATCCATTAAAACATCATGTAATGATTTTTCTTTTAGCGCATAGCTTTCAACAATATAACGAACCAGTGTTTTAGGGACAGAAGCATTCACTGCATACATACTCATATGGTCTCCATTATAAGTACACCATCCAAGCGCTAATTCACTTAAATCACCTGTTCCTACTACAATTCCATTGTACTTATTCGCTAGATCCATCAACAAGTAGGTTCTTTGACGGGCCTGAGAATTTTCGTACGTGATATCATGATTATCTGGATCTTGATGGATATCTTTAAAGTGTTGATTTACACCAGGTACTATACTGATTTCTTCACTGGTTACATGCAGTAAATCCATTAGAATCTGAGCATTTGATTTTGTTCGTTTTGTCGTTCCAAATCCTGGCATGGTGATGGCATGAATGCCGCTATTGTCATATCCACATATCTTAAAGGCTTCGTTAATGACCAATAAGGCTAAAGTTGAATCCAGTCCGCCACTAATGCCAATCACAACACTTTCGCATTTGATTTTCTTTAAACGGGTAGCCAAACCCTGGGCTTGTATATGAAGGATATCCTGACATCTTTCAATTCTTTTTGATTTAGAATTTGGGACGAATGGATATGGATTATAACTTCTTGTCAATTGGATCGTTTCAATTGGTTTAGAAGCATATTCAATGATTTGATAACCTTCCTCTTGTCCTTCCATACTTGTTTTATAGTGGATACGATCATGGATTAAGTGTTGAACATCAATTTCTGATACAATAAATTCTTTTGAATCCGTTTCTGAAAGTAAAGTTCCGTTTTCAGTAATGATGTCATGTCCTGAAAAAACAACATCACTTGTACTTTCGCTTGCACCAGCTGAACTATAGATATAGGCGGCATAAGCCTTTGCACTTTGATTAATGACTAAATCTTTACGGTATTGTTTCTTGGCAATGATTTCATTGGATGCACTTGGATTGCATAAGATGTTGGCACCAGCCAGGGCATGATAACTGCTTACAGGTATGGTTACCCACAAATCTTCACATATCTCAATTCCAATAACGGCATTGGTTGTAGTGTCTTTGAATAAAATCTTGTTGGAAACAGGAATCATTTGATCGTGAATCTGAACGGTTGTTGGTTCTAAGTCTTTTGCACTGGAAAACCATCTCTTTTCATAGAATTCATTGTACATAGGGATAAATGTCTTAACCTGCATTCCTAATATTTTCTTGTTGAAAAGAAAAGCCGCTACATTGAACAATTTATTTTGAATCACAATAGGTAATCCTACTATAACAGCCAACTCGTTGGGAATCTCTTGAGACAGTTCATAAAGAACTTCTTTCGATTCTTTTAAAAGGATATCTTCATAAAATAAATCCTGACAAGTATACCCAGAAATACATAGTTCAGGAAAGACAACTAATTGTGTATCTTTTGGTAATTTTTTTATGATTTGAAGAATTTCTTTCTTATTGGCTCTTGGATTACCGATATAAACTTCATTTGTCGCAGCTGCTACTTTATAGAATTGAAAACGTTGCATATACAACCCTCCTTTATTTTCTTTTCAGAATACACCTATTTGCACTTATAAAAAAGAATATTTTAAAAAAAACGATGAATAGGTATTTCATTGAATTTAGGATAAGTTAGTGTTATATTATTTTTGAACAATTTATTCATATGGAGGATATTATAAATGAGTAAAAGACCTGTTATATTGGTTGTTATGGACGGAATCGGTATCCGTGAAGAAACAAAGAACAATGCGGTTGCTCTTGCCAACAAACCAACATTAGACAAATTATGGGCCGAATGCCCACACACTCAATTACGCGCTCATGGGTTAGCTGTTGGATTACCATCTGATGGTGACATGGGAAACAGTGAAGTTGGACACAATGCTTTAGGTTGTGGACAAATCTACTCTCAGGGAGCAAAATTAGTAAACGAAAACATTGAATCATGGGAATTGTTTGAATCACAAACTTGGAAAGATTTAATTGCCAATGCCAAAGATTCAAAATTACACTTCTTAGGATTATTATCAGATGGAAACGTACACTCTCATATTCGTCACTTAGAAGCTATGATGAAACAAGCTAAGTTAGAAGGAATTAAAGAAGTACGTGTACACGCTTTATTAGATGGACGTGATGTTCCTGCAACTTCTGCATTAGAATACATCAAAGAAATCGAAGACTTTATGGCTGATTTAAACCGTTCTGGTGACTTCCATGCATGCATCGCATCTGGTGGTGGACGTATGGTCATCACAATGGACCGTTATGAAGCAAACTGGGCTATGGTAGAAGCTGGATGGAAAATCCATGTAATGGGTGAAGGAAGACAATTCGCATCTGCTACAGAAGCTATTGAAACTTATCGTAAAGAATTAGGTGTTGTTGACCAAGACTTACCTGGATTCGTTATTGCCAAAGATGGACAACCTGTTGGAACAATTGATGATGGTGATTCTGTTATCTTATTTAACTTCCGTGGTGACCGTGCTCAAGAAATCTCATTGGCATTTGATGGGGATGAATCTTTTGATAAATTTGATCGTGTAAAAGTTCCAAACGTTATGTTTGCAGGAATGTTACAATACGATGCTGATCTACAAATTCCTAAGAAATATTTGGCAGAACCACCAAAAATTAAATACACATTAACAGAAGAATTATGTAAACATGGTATTAAAGAATACGCTATTTCTGAAACACAAAAATATGGACATGTAACTTATTTCTGGAATGGTAACCGTTCTGAAAAATTTGATGAAGCATTAGAAACATATGTAGAAATTCCATCTGATGTTGTACCTTTCGAACAACGTCCTTGGATGAAATCAGCTGAAATCACTGATAAATTATGTGAAGCTATTGAATCAAATCAATACGATTTCTTACGTACAAACTATCCTAATGGTGACATGGTTGGACATACAGGAAGTTTACCTGCAACAATCATCGGTGTTGAAGCTGTAGATTTAGGATTGGATCGTGTTATTAAATCAGTTGATAAAGTAAATGGTATCTTAATGATTATGGCTGACCATGGTAACGCAGATGATGAAAGCAAGACAAGTCATACATTAGCTCCTGTTCCATTCATTATCTATGGTGCAGATGTGAAGTGTAAACAAGATGATTCATTAGGATTATCAAATGTGGCTGCTACAGTTGCTGACTTATTAGAAATCGAACCAAACGAACATTGGAACGAATCTATTATTGAAAAATAAGAATTTTAAAAGACAGGATAACCTGTCTTTTTTTAGTCTTCATATTCATCGTTTTCTTCAAATTCAGGCATTTCCATTGAGAATATTGGAAATAGACTATGAATTAAGAGTGCGTAACGTATCACATCGACCAGAATAAATAGAATAAAGACACGAATGGAATATTCAGACGAAGTGTAGTATTTCATAAAAGTGAAGGAATAAGCAATGATTCGTGCCAGTTCAACAGCTAAACAACCATACGTGATTTTTTTAGAATACGGATGATCATAATAGAAGAAGAATACCGGAAATGTCCAGATTAAAGCACTAAAGATACAGAAGATAAAGATATCTCTTGTGGCAAACACACTTTGCAGGTCAATGCTGGCAAACCAGGAAGAAAATATTTGTAGAAGAATAGGAAATACCATTAAAGAAGCATAGATTGTAATGCCTAAACGTAAGGATATCTGTGGTAAATCATATTCTTTCTTTTCTTCTTCTTTTTTAAAAGTGTCTTGTTCATTCTTGTATTTTAAATGATAGGTTTGATCTAAATCTTCTCCTTCTTCCATCTCTAATTCTAAATCAAAGAAAATTTTACACCATTTATTGGTTTTTAATGATTTTCCATAGCGATAAATGAAATTTAGAAACAGCAGCTGCAATATAATCCAAACTCCGTAAGTAACAACATGAAAATAATCTTTTAATAAGAAGTGAACAGGTACATACAATAAGACCAATGAATAAAGAAACCCCAGCCAGTACATAGTTCGAAAGAATTTCTTTCCAAAGCTTAACAGTAGGAAAATCATCGCATATAAACAGATCTGGGATAGAGCACTTCCAATATAAACATTGTTTAAGCTTGCTTGACTAGTCGTGAAAAAATCCATTTGGAATAAAATGTATAATGATGTAAAATATACGAGTATCAGTAAAAAAACTAGAAGGTTTTTTCGATTGACTTTTTTAGAAGCTTTATCGTATATCAACTGATCTTGATTTTGGGTATTCATGAATGAATTATACCACAAGGAGGTACACATGGAATTAAAATCAACGACGATTGAAAGAAAAGTATGTGAAGAACACTTTGCCAGTGCAATGAAAAGTGGTTCTTTAAATGTTTTGGCTACACCACAAATGATTGCCTGGATGGAAGAAGCAGCATGCATGTGTTTGGACCTTGATCAAGGAAAAACAAGCGTTGGAACTTTAATGAATGTAACACATGATAAGGCGAGTCCTTTGAATGCGGTTGTCACAGTTACGGCAGAAATGATAGAAGTGGATGGTCGTAAGATTAAATTTAGAGTGTTGGCAATGGAAAATGGAGAAATTATAGGGCAAGGGTATCATGAACGATTTATCGTTGATGCCCAAAAGTTTTTATCAAAAATATATTAAAAAGACGAGGATTAATCCTCGTCTTGTTCGTCTAATGCACTATCGATATAACCTTGATAGTTAGTTTCTAAGGAATCAGGAGCACCATTTCCATACCAAATCATGTATCCTTCATAACCGGCTCGATTAATTCCGTTGATTTCCGCTATAACATCATCGGCTGTAAAAGAATAAGCTTGAATCCAAGTTCGGTAGATACAGTTGGTTTCTATCTTTGACATTTGCCTTCTTGTGATGGTAGAAAACTGGTAAAGCGTTTCTTCTGGTTGTGCCGTAGGATCTTCGATGTTCATCGCTCCTGCAGAGAAGTGGTCGGTATAAGGCATTGGACTCACTACATCGAGTACAACCGCATCCGCTGGTAAGAATTGTCCGATGTCCTGATCGTCTTCTGCAACAACAGGCCAGGCAAATAAGTCGGCAGCTAAGTAGACTTCGTATTGTTGCAGTTCTTCTTTGGCATACATTAGAAATCCTTGCAGAGCGGCTACTTTACTTTCGTTATAATCGTTTTTAAAATCGATGGTTCCATCCATTGCGTCATAACATGTACCATCTGGGAAACGTACATAGTCAAACTGGATTTCATTGACATTACATTGTGCTACTTCTTTGGCTATGTCTACATTGTACATCCAGGCATTTCTAGAATAAGCACTTGGCCAGTATTCATCGTTGTGCAACAATAAATTACCACTTGTATCCGTAAGTGCTTCATCTTCGTTGTTTAATGCATAAATATCATCTTTGAACGTAACAATACGGGCAATGACATAGAATCCAGCATCCTGGAACTTTTTGAAAAGTTTTGCCATTTCTTTCTTTGTGGCAACGGCTGACCCCGTTGCATCTGTTGGACTCTTTAAATAATTTTCAGGAACCTCACTATCATACCAGATATAGCCACCATCACCTTTGACTTCAACACAAATCGCGTTAATTCCTGTCTTGTCCTTTAAATCCAGATAATATTCTGGGTATTCTTTCAAATATTCCAAAGATACATGAACAGCGTTAATATTTGTACTAATCGGATTGTCTTCATATTGTTGATCTTGAAGGAAAGGCTTGTAGTCAACCTGGTCAATATAGGCATCTTGAGAATATCCATCTCCAAAATAATCATCCCAATATGTCGAATAGGTAACACCGGAACCATAGTTCTTATTGGCAACTTCTTCACTGGTTTCAACGTAGTATCCACTTAACCAGTAAACTTTCTTACCTTTTTGAACTTGGTACCATTTCACAATTCCTGTCTCGGTATCTAAGTCTTCACCTGAAACACCTACTACTTCAACTTTTTCACCTTTTTTGACAACCTTATCACTTAAAGCTCCACCTTTTTCTGTACGCAGATTGACAAGCCTTCTTGGATAAACGTAATCTACTTGAATGCATTCATCCAGCGTATCAACTAAATATTGATTGCTGATGTCAAATTCTTGTCCATCATAGCGAACGGTGGATGTTTTATCTCCACTTTTTCTTAATTCTACCTCTGTCCCTCTTGGCAAAATAATGGATTTTTCTTCAATTTCTCCATGTTTTTTATAGGGAACTTTGACTTCCAGTGTGTTTTCAGTTGAGGCAATGTATTTGGATGGATGGAGATAGCTTGATAATCTCATACAGCCAAGAACGGTGACAATCGCAACTAAACAAACACATAATAAGACCAAAAAAAGACGAAACCATTTGATATTCTTTCTTTTCATAAATGCATACTATCATATTAAAAGAATTATTGTCAATTTTAGGGATATACATGTAAATTATGTCCTGTATAAATTAAAAAAATGGGAATTAGACTCCCATTTGTGCTTTTAAAAGCTTTCTTGCCTCCACATAATTATTCTCGTTCAAAGAGTTGTGTGTTAGGACCATCTGTTTTGGAAAGTAAGAAGACATATCCATATCATCTAAAACAAGATAGGCTTGTACATTGTTTTCTTTGATGTAATCTTTAATTAAAGTATATCTTGGTTTAAAGGATTCTAGCTTGCCAATATATGCTCCTTTCCAGTTCATAATGGAAAACATACCTTCAAAGTCTTTGTCTTCATACATCATACGCCATGAGGAACTAATCACAATTTTGGCATCAAATTCATGAATTAATTTTTCAATGTATTGAATACTGTTCCAGTCAAAACGATATTGGACCATATGAGCTAAATAGATATTTAAATCTTCAATGGATGGATCATTCCTTTCCATCGCTAATCGTTTTGTCAAGTTGGCATCAACAGGTACATCTTTCAATCGTTTAAATGGATTGATGACACCATCAATATCTAAAAAAAGAATTGGATTCATAAAACTATTTTAAATCATTAAAAGTCATAATTCTATGTGTTATAATAGGATACAAGGAAATTTTGATTATGAATAAAAATATTGTTTTAATTACAGGAATGTCAGGAGCAGGAAAGTCATCGGCAATGAATGCTCTAGAAGATATGGGATATTATTGTATTGATAACTTTCCCAAAGAATTACTAGCTCAATTAGGTGATTTATTAGAAAGTGGAAATCGTTATCCCAATATTGCCTTTTCTGTAAGTGCTTTGGACTATATTTATTTTGTTCAATATTTAGAAAAGATTTCAGGAAATATTCGGATTCTTTTTCTTGAGACAAGTGATGATGAACTACTCCTTCGTTATCGTTTTACTCGTCGTCTTCATCCTATGATTGCCACGGGTCTGGCAACAACATTAGAAGAAGCCATTCAAATGGAAAGAGATTTATTCCAGCATTTGGATATGGATGTAAAGCATATTATACGAATTGATACAACCAAGCTATCCTCATCTTCCTTGGCAAAAAGAGTCAAAAATCGATTTAGAGTCAATGAGAATACAGATTTTAAATGTACATTTGAATCCTTTGGCTTTAAAAAAGGAGTTCCTATGGATGCCGACATTGTCATAGATGTACGTTTTCTTCCGAATCCTTTCTATGTTGATGAATTAAAGAATAAGACGGGTAATGATTCAGATGTTTATGATTATGTTATGAAAGATAAAATGACAAAGGAATTCTTAGATAAATTAAAGGATTACTTGGATTTTGTCTTTAAAGAATATGATAAACAAAATAAATCACAGATTATTGTAGCCATTGGTTGTACAGGGGGACAACATCGTTCGGTTTCTGTATGTAACTGGCTGTATGAAACATATCAATCAACATATCCATGTTTTAAATCACATCGGGATATTGGAGTAGAGGAACAATAATGAAAAAAATCGTTGTTATTGGAGGAGGAACCGGATTGTCGGCTATGCTGTCCGGTATGAAAAAATTAAAAGACGTTGACCTAACCGCTATTGTAACCGTTGCGGATGATGGAGGAAGTACCGGAAGAATTCGTGATATATACAATGTACCTGCAGTTGGGGATATTCGTCATGTATTATGCGCTATGGCTATGGACGATGATGATCATTTGTTTTCGGACTTAATGAATTATCGTTTCCAGGGAAGTGAAGACATTGGTGGGCATAACTTAGGAAACTTGATTTTCTTGGCCTTAATGGATACAACCGGTTCTTTTATGGGGGCCATTCAGGCCATTAGTAAAGTTTTAAAGGTAAAAGGAAATATCTTACCTAGTACTTTAAATAATGTGACTTTATATGCCATGATGAAAGATGGAACATTGGTTAGAGGAGAAAAGAATATTCCGGAGGTTTTTAACTCCATTGATCATGTATTTTATCAATGCGATGTTACACCTTACCAACCAGCTTTAAAAGCGATACAGGAAGCGGATTTGATTATTTATGGAATTGGCTCATTATATACATCAATCATGCCTAATTTAATTATTGATGAAATTGTCGATGAAATCAAAAAGAAAGATTGTCCGAAAATTTATTTCTGTAATGCCATGAGCCAACCGGGAGAAACCGATGATTATTCGGTGGAAGATCACATTCGAGCTATTGAAAAACATGCGTATAAAGGATGTGTGGACATGGTTGTTGTCAATGAATCTTATATTCCACAAGCTATATTAAAACGGTATGAAAAAGAGAATTCATATCCAATTACTATAAAAGAGGAAGAACATTCTTATCAGATTATCAAACGAAGCTTATTGAAACTGGATGAACTGGGACGAATTCGTCATGATCCAGAAGCTGTTAAGAGTGTTATTGAGGAATTACTATTGAAAATGTAAGGAGGATTTTATGTCATTCACAAGCGATGTAAAATACCAAATTTGTCAAGAAGAAGTAGATGCATATGATGCTAAAGCACAATTATGTGCTTTATTTTTAATGCGTGCATCGATCCATCTAAACTGGCAGGGAATGTATTTATCTTTTCAAATTGAAAATGCAACGATTGCCAAACATGTCTTTCAATTGATTAAAACTTACTATGATGTGACACCTCGTTTATCTGTATTAAAGAAGATGCAGTTAAAGAAAAACAATATCTATCGTTTACAGGTTTATGAAAAAGCGGAAGAAATCTTAACAGACTTAACAATTTTAACAGATACCGGTCTTCATTCTTCACCTAGTTCGAAAATGACACGTTCGGATAAAATGGCAAGAGCTTTTTTGCAGGGGTGTTTTTTAGGGAGTGGAAGTATTAATGATCCTAAAAAAACAAACTACCACTTAGAAGTCTCTTGCAACAACGAAGAATTGGCTGAATACATTCGAAAAGTAATGGATCGCTTTTACATTCCTGCTAAGATTATCAAAAGAAAGAATAACTATGTTGTTTATGTGAAAGTGGGAGAAAAAATCGCAGATTTCTTGCGCTTATGCAATGCTTCTAAAGCTTTATTGGAATTTGAAAATTCTCGAATCACAAGAGATTTTTATAACCAGATGACAAGACTTGATAATTGTGAGCTGGCCAATGAGGTAAAAAGCATCAAAGCGGGAGCTAAACAATTAGAATACATTGAAATTGTTGAAAAAAATGCGAAATCCTTGTTGATCAGTGATAAAATACGTCATGCAATGGAAATTAGAAAGAAATTTCCTGAAGCAAGTTTGAATGAGTTATGCGATGAGTGTTATCGTGATTATGGAGAGATTATTTCTAAATCGGGTATGAAGCATCGCCTTGCCAAAATTAAAGAAATGGCAGAAAGTTGTATGGAGAAAACATCATGAAAAAGTGGGTTGTGGCTATTTTGACATGTGCTCTTTTGTTGAGTGGATGTTCATCAAAAGTAACTTTATTAAAACAAACTTTTACTATTGAATTAGGAAACGATGTCTATGCCAATCCGCGATTATACATTGAAAATCCGGATAACTATGATTTAGATGAAATGAAAATCAGTGTTAAAACAGGTGGGATTTATAAAAAAGATAACCGTTTTGTGACAGGTGGAATGGATTATCTGGTTGCAGGCGAATATGATTTTGTTTTAGAGTATGGCTCACAGAGCATTGATTTTAAAATCAAAATCAAGGATACCCAGCCTCCTACTGTTACCCGTGCTGTTAGTGAGATTACCGTTGCTCAATATACAATTGTAAACTGGTATGATTACTTTAGTGCTTCGGATATCTCTGGCGTATCCTTTTCTACATCTCCTCTTTTGGATACTTCCAATACAGGGGATTATACGGTTTTGTTGAAAATTTCAGATCGTTTTGGAAATGCCGATGAAAGAGAAGTTGTTGTGCATGTTTCTTAACTTTAAGATATAAATTGTGTATAATCTTGGTATGACAAAAGCCGATAAGCGTTTGATTATTTGTATCATGATTCTATCCTTTGTCTTACTCATTCCTATCATTAAAAATGCACCTCAGTCTGAAAGTGTAGTTGTAACCGTTCAAAATAAAGAAGTATTACGTGTGAATCTGAACGAAAATCAAACGTATACCGTACAGGGAACCCAAGGAGATGTGGTGATTGAAATTAAGGATGGAAAAGTAAGAGTAAGTCAGGAAACAAGTCAATATCACTTGTGTTCGAAACAAGGATATGTTTCGGATTCAAATGTACCAATTGTTTGTTTGCCAAATGAAACAGTTGTGCAGATTGAGGGAAATGAAACCAAAGAGGATACGGTAATTGAATGAGTGTTAAAAAAACAGTTTATGTAGCGTTTTTTATTGCTGTCGGCATTGTTCTACAAATTATGGAAAGCTTTATTCCTGTAATGATTATTATACCAGGATTTAAAATTGGGTTTGCGAATATGGCTGGTCTTTTGGCCTTGTTGATATGGGACGAAAAAACAATGAGTGTTGTCACTTTGTCTCGAATCTTTTTGGCAGCCCTTTTACAAGGTACTTTGTTTTCTGTATCGTTTTGGTTATCATTAACAGGTGGAATTCTTTCTTTACTGGCAATGATTGTTGCTTATAAATCAAAGAAGTTTTCTATTTTTGGAATTAGTATTTTAGGGGCTTGTTTTCACAATGTGGGACAAGTTATAGCCATTACTTTTATTTATCAACAGTATTTTATGCAGTTGTTTTTACCGATTTTAATGGCTTTAAGCAATGTAAGTGGTTTATGTATTGCGTATTTAACGCAAAAAGTTTATATACGATTGAAAGGGAGGTTGCAGTATGGCACTTTATAGGTACGCTCCAAAAGGAGTATGTTCAAAACAAATCGATATTGAAATGGAAGATGGAATTATTCAATCTATGCAGGTTTATGGTGGATGCAATGGAAACCTAAAAGGAATCTGCTCTTTGGTAAAGGGAAGAAAAGCACAAGAAGTTATTTCTGATTTAAAAGGCATTCGCTGTGGTTATAAACCAACATCTTGTCCAGATCAGATTGCTCAGGCTTTAGAGGCTATATTGGAACAAGAGAAATAATGGCGGATCGATATTTACAGGCATTAAAAAGTCTGGAAAGAAGAAAAGACAACAACATTCTTTCTTTTTCGGATGTCTTGACGCATCAGCTGGATGAGCTGGCAAGTGCTATGGTTGATGAAAAGATGTCAGATAATGACTATATACAGCTATGTATTCTTTATTATCAACGCTATGAAAAGGAAGAAAATAAGCAGGGGATGACCTTTTGCACCCTTCGTATTCAACAGCTTTTGTCTTTGAAAAAGAAAAAACTAGGACGTAAATTCTTTTCAAAAATTCATTTTTCATCCAGAATTGATGATGAAGCCCAGGAGTTTATAAACGATAAAAAAAATTTCTATAAAAAAATAAAAGATGAATTTAAAAAGAAGTGTCTATTTGTTTGTCTAGGTATTTTTATTTTCTTTTTGATTTTGACGGTTCTATTGTTTCACTTTTATTTTCTTTTGGGATGGATTCTTTCTTTGTTGTTGGCAATTGCTTGTTTTTTTGTAGGACAGCTTTATTTGTTTGATCGCATATTTGATCAAAACATGATGGATATACGTAAAAAATTGAATTCCATTCATGCACAAATTGATTATTCGATACAAGAGGCATAGTCCTCTTTTTATTTTGTGAAAAAAACGTTTATTTTCACTAGTTGTTCTTGAAAACGGTTTCGAATTTGTTAGAATAGAAGTGGAAGTGATAAATATGGCAAGAAATGTACCGAAGGCAACCTTACAAAGATATCCAATCTATTTAAAAGCTTTAAATCGTTTAAAGAACAATGGTGTTGATAAAGTCATGTCCAAAGAGTTGGCTATGATGGTTGATATTGAACCCACAACGATTCGTAGAGACTTTTCTTTCTTGGGGAATTTAGGAAAACAAGGATATGGATATGATGTAGAAGGTTTAATCAAAATCTTTAATCAACAATTAGGAGTTAACTTTGATGAAAAAATCATCTTAGTGGGAGCTGGAAATCTAGGAAGTGCATTATTAAACTACAATAAGTGGGATTATGTAGTTGGTGAAATTACTTGTGGATTTGATGTGGATCCAATTAAATGCGGAAAGCATTTTGGAATTGACATCTATCCTATGGATGATTTGGAAAATAAAATACCACAAGATTGTCATATTGCGATTCTTACAATTTCCCATGATGTACAACAGACCGTTGATCGTTTGGTGGCTTGTGGAATTACAGGAATTGTGGACTTTACCCATCAACATTTTGTTGCTCCAAAAGGGGTTGTCATTAAAGCCGTTGATGTGGTATCATCAATTCAAGAATTGGTTTTTACCATGAATTCTATGGATTCCAAGGCAACGAAGTAGACGTCTGGTAAGTCGCATTGTATAGAGAACTTGTGGTTGGTGTAAACAAGTCAATGTCTTATTAAGATAACACCTGCTTGGCCGGACTGGAGAAAGTAAGTAGACAGTCCCGTAATGTGCGCGTTAAGCTAATAAGTGTGCAGTAAATGCGAAGCAGGATGGTACCGCGGTGATTCAATCGTTCCTAGTAGTAGGAGCGTTTTTTTATTTTAGGGAGGATGAAAAAAATGATTGTAAAGAAATTAAAAGAAGAGTATGCCAAATTGGATGGTCAAACCATCACACTACAAGGATGGGTTCGTACCAATCGTAACTCTAAAACTGTTGGTTTTATTGAGTTAAATGATGGGACAACGTTCTCCAATGTTCAAGTGGTCTATGCAGACCAACTATCAAATTATGAACAGACATCCAAAATCACATTGGGCTCTGCCATTGAGGTAGAAGGAGTGGTTGTTGTGACACCAGAAGGCAAACAGCCTTTCGAAATCCAAGCTACAAAAGTAACTGTTTTAGGGTTATCAGATCATGACTATCCGCTTCAAAAGAAACGTCAAAGTTTTGAAAAACTAAGAGAAATACCACATGTTCGTCCTAGAGCGAATACCTATTATGCCATGTTCCGTTTACGTTCTGTATTAAGTATGGCGATTCATACTTTCTTTCAAGAAAGAGGATTTGTTTATATCCATACACCTGAAATTACCGGAAATGATGCAGAGGGGGCTGGTGAATGTTTTACAGTAACGACAAGAAAAGATGACAAATATGAAAAAGATTTCTTTGGAAAACATGCTCAGTTAACTGTTTCTGGACAGTTACATGTTGAACCATTTGCCTTAACGTATCGTAATGTTTATACATTTGGTCCTACTTTTAGAGCCGAAAATTCAAACACAACTCGCCACGCTTCTGAATTCTGGATGATTGAACCAGAAATGGCTTTTGCGAATTTAAGCGATGATATGGACTGCATTGAAGAAATGATTAAGTACTGTATCAATTATTGTTTAGAAAACGCCAAAGAGGAGATGGAATTCTTTGAAAGAATGATTGATCACGATTGCATTAACCGTGTAAAGGCGGTTGCCAATTCATCATTTAAACGTATGACTTATACAGAAGCAATTGAACATTTACAACAAGCAAAAGATCAATTTGAAAATAAAGATATCTTCTGGGGCATGGATCTGCAAAGTGAACATGAACGTTATATTTGCGAAAAAATTGTCAATGGACCTGTATTCTTAATTGACTATCCTAAAGATATTAAAGCTTTCTATATGAGAGTCAATGAAGACAATAAAACCGTAGCGGCTTGTGATTTACTCGTTCCATATGTTGGTGAATTAGTAGGCGGTTCGCAAAGAGAGGAACGCTACGAGGTTTTAGTAGATAAGATGAAAGAAATGGGCATGGAACAGGAAACACTTCAATGGTATTTAGATTTACGTCGTTTTGGAGGATGTGTCCATTCAGGATTTGGTTTAGGATTTGATCGTATGTTGATGTATTTAAGTGGAGTGCAAAACATTCGTGATGTACAACCATATCCTCGTACACCAAGAAATTTAGTATTCTAGTTAAGACGGATAATCCGTCTTTTCTTTTTGTTTGAATTTTGGTATAAAGTACATATGAGAAAAGAAAAGAAACAGAAAGTCAAAAAAGAGAGACATATCCTTCGTAGTTTTTTTCAGTCTTTAAAAAATCCAAGAAACCTTATTGTGTTTGTTGTGATTGCTTCCATTTGTGCTGTTGCCTTATTTTTATTTGCGAATCGTCAAACAGATATTGATAAGGTAAGCATGGATTATGCTGAAGTCTTTGATAATGAAGTTTTAAAAACAAATATAGAAACGAAGTTTAAAAATACATACGAATTATCAGATTATGCCATTTATGGTGAAAACCTAATCTTATATGAAAGTCAATATGAAGCTGGTGAGGTAGATGGCTTACAGGGGAAAAGTGTAGTTTTACGAAATGTTGTCACAGATTCGGAAATAATCTTTACAATTTCTGATGGAATTGATTCAGGTATTAACTTAAGTCGTTTAGATGAAGGGTTGTATGAAGTATATATATACGATCACTATAAAAAGAAAAGAGTATTCTTTAATGAAGAATTTGAAAGTGAAAAACTTTATACCATTCGAAGAAACGATGAAACGAAAAGTGTTGTGATGAATACACAAAAAGATTTCCTAAGCGAAATTGGTGTGGAAATGGATGAAAATTATGCTTTTATTACCGTTATTGATAATACGCCAATTGCCAGCGTATATGATGTTGTGATTGATCCATCACCCAACGTTGTGGATATATCAACCAATGCGGTTGATTATGGATATTCTTCAGATACATTTAATGAGAATGATACATCTTATCAACTTGCTGAATTGTTAAAAGAATATCTTGAGAAAGAAGGTTTACGTGTTTTGATTACGCGTGAAAAAGATGAAACTCTTTCTTATTATGGAAGTAAAGGAAGAGCAGGAATAGGCTATGAGAGTGGGGCAAAAGTATATATTGCTTTAGGGGCTTGTGAAGATGATGAAATAGCGCATCCTTATCTAATTACTTCTCCATACTCCAATTCTTTACTTGCCAATGAAATTGCTTATTGTCTAAAAGAAGAAGGCATTGCTTTGGAAGATGTGGATGATGATGAGCAACTGCAAGAAGGGGTTATGTGGGATGAACGTTATCAGGAATACGATGCCAATTTAGGATATATGGTTTATACACCATATGAAATGCAACCTCAGATTCGTGAGACAGGTGGAAAACTGACGAAAGCTGGCACCATGGATGGAACGACAGAAAATCAAATGTACTCTCAATCCTATGGCATGTATGGTATCTACTTTACATACTGTAATGTAAACAATGCAGATAGTGTTAACTATATTGTCAATAATGACACTTTAATTGCTCGCCAGCTGGCAAACGGAATTTGTGATTACTTTGATATCAATACATAAAAATCAGCTCACATTATGTGAGCTTTGTTTTGGAGGAATGTTATGAAGCTACAATTGAGTCATATCAAAAAATCATATGGAGCACAAGATGTATTGGTGGATGCCAATCTGCTTGTCAAAAACAATGAAAAGATTGCTCTGATTGGAAAAAATGGTTGTGGAAAGACAACTCTTTTAAAGATTATTTGTTCTCAAGAACATATGGATGCAGGGACTCGCACCATTCCTAATGAAACCAGAGTTGGTTATCTTTCACAAATTACCTTTGTTGACCAACAAAAAACGGTTTATCAAGAACTGTTAAGTGTTTTTGATGATGTTCGCCAAGTGGAAAAGGAACTGCAACAGCAGGCTCAATTGTTAGAAAAGGATCCTTCTTCAAAGGCTTTGGAAAAATATGCGTCTTTACAACAAAAGTTTGAATCCATGAATGGATATAACTATGAAGTTGAACTAAAGAGCGTTTTCTTTCATTTTCAATTTGAAGAGAGTGATTTATATAAAACGTTGAGTGAATTTTCATCCGGTCAAAAAACTAGGATTGCACTGGTTAAATTATTACTTTCTAAACCAGATGTTCTTTTACTGGATGAGCCAACCAATCATTTGGATTTGGATTCCATTGAATGGTTAGAAAATTACATTCAGCACTATCCGAGCGCTGTCATCTTAGTCAGCCATGATCGTATGTTTTTAGATCATGTAGTGGACGAAGTGATTGAAATCGAATTTGGTAAGACTTTACGTTTTGCTGGCAACTATACTCATTATGTAAAGGCAAAAGAAGACTATCTGGAAAAGAATCATGATGCTTATATTCGTCAACAACAGGAGATTGAAAGGCTGGAAGCTTTAATTGAAAAGTTTCGTTATAAAAAGAATAAGGCAAGCTTTGCTAAATCCAAACAAAAATACCTGGATCGTATGGAAAAGGTAGAAGATGCAAAAAGTGATACAAGTCAAATGAAAGCCTCCTTTACAAGTGGTCGAAAAGGAGGAAAGCAGGTCTTAGAGGTGGATCATCTAAGTGTCGGATATGATGAGATCTTATCGACTGTTTCTTTTACTTTGCTTCAACATCAAAGATTAGGAATTATTGGACCTAATGGAATAGGAAAGAGTACGTTAATCAAAACATTAGTAGAAGAAATACCACCTATCTCGGGTAACTTTAAACTAGGTCATCAAATTGATGTGGGCTATTTTAATCAAGAAAGTGCACAGATGAAATCGGAAAAGAATGTTTTAGATGAATTATGGGATGAACATCCTTTGGCCAATCAAACAGAAATTCGTAATACTCTAGCTTCCTTTTTATTTACGCAGGATGAAGTCTTTAAAAATGTGTCCTCTTTATCTGGAGGAGAAAGAGTGCGTCTGGCACTGGCAAAATTAATGATGGATCATGACAATGTCTTGTTTTTGGATGAACCAACGAATCATTTAGATATTCCTAGTAAAGAAGCTTTGGAGTCCGCACTTGAAAAATATGATGGAACCATTCTATTTGTCAGCCATGATCGAATGTTTTTAAAGAAGATGGCCAATCGTATTCTGGATATGGGAAATGAATCGAAAGTTTATGATTTAAGCTATGAGGAATACCTTCAAAAGAAAGAAGAAAATACATTAAATGATGTTAAGGCACTTGTTGAAAAGAAATCCTCGGTTCAACTTCATCAGGATATGAAACAAATAAAAAATAGAGTCGTAAAGCTGGAACAATTGTTAGAACAAGCGGAAGAGGATTTAGAGGCATTACGAGAACTTCGCTATGAACCAGAATACTATCAGGACTATCGAAAGATGGAAGAATTGGATGCTTCTATTGATGACAAACACAATGAAATTAACGCTTATATGAAGGAATGGGAAGAGAAGATGGCTATTTTAGAGTCATAATTCTTCTCTTTTTTCTTGTCGAAAATTGGAATAGATGAAAGAGTTCTCATATTTACATTCTATCTAAAATATTATAAAATATTGGCAGTTGGAAAATATATAAAGGAGAATATTATGAATCTTTCACCACTTCAAAAAGCAAGATACCAATACACTCCAAAATTACCTGGAATGTTGAGAAATGGTATCGCAGAAATCTGCGTTAAGGAAGGAGCTGCTACTCAATCTGTAGCTGATCAGGATAAAATCCAGGCTTTATTCCCTAACACTTATGGAAAACCAGAAATTACTTTCGAAAAAGGATCAAACACTTCACCAGCTAAAAAACAAGTTGTTGGTGTTATCTTATCTGGTGGACAAGCTCCAGGTGGACACAACGTTATCACTGGATTATATGATGCATTAAAGGCATTAAGTGCTGATAATGTACTTTATGGATTTAAAGGTGGTCCTAGTGGATTAATCGAAGATGATTATGTAGAATTCACTGATGAATTCATCGATGCTTATAGAAACACAGGTGGATTTGATATCATCGGTTCAGGTCGTACAAAATTAGAAACAGAAGAACAATTCGCAATTGTTGCTGATGTTGCCAAGAAAAAAGGAATCACAGCTATCGTTATTATCGGTGGTGATGATTCTAACACAAATGCGGCTGTATTAGCTGAATACATGGCTGCTCATAACACAGGTGTTCAAGTTATCGGATGTCCAAAGACAATCGATGGTGACTTAAAGAACGATGACATCGAAACTTCATTTGGATTCGATACTGCTACTAAGACTTATAGTGAAGTCATTGGAAACATTGAAAGAGATGCGAACTCTGCAAAGAAATACTGGCACTTTGTTAAGGTTATGGGACGTTCTGCTTCTCACGTTGCTTTAGAGTGTGCTTTAGAAACACAACCAAACATCTGCTTAATTTCAGAAGAAGTAGCTGAAAAGAAGATGTCTTTATCACAAATCGCTGACTACATCGCAGATTCTGTTGAAAAACGTGCTGCTAATGGAGATAACTTTGGTGTTGCGATTATCCCTGAAGGTGTTGTTGAATTCGTTCCTGAATTCTCTATCTTAATTGCTGAAATTAATGAATTATTAGCTGGTGCAAAAGCAGATGCATTCAACGAATTACCTACATGGGCTGAAAAATATGATTTCATCAAAGCTGGTTTAACAGCGGAATCATTTGCTGTATTTGATATCTTACCTCAAACAATTCAACAACAATTGTTCTTGGAAAGAGATCCTCATGGAAACGTACAAGTTTCATTAATTGAATCTGAAAAATTATTCTCTGCATTAGTTGCTGATAAATTAGCTGCTAGAAAAGCTGCTGGAACTTACAAAGGTAAATTCTCTGCATTACATCACTTCTTCGGATACGAAGGACGTTGTGCATTCCCATCTAACTTTGATGCTGACTATTGCTATTCATTAGGATACAACGCTGCTATGTTGATCCAATATGGTTACACTGGATACTTATCAAAAGTTTCTAATCTTTCTAAACCAGCTGAACAATGGGTTGCTGGTGGTATGCCAATCACTAAGATGATGAACATGGAAAGACGTCATGGAGAAGACAAACCAGTTATCCGTAAAGCATTGGTAGAATTAGATGGTAAACCATTCAAATTCTTCGAAGCAAACCGTGATGCTTGGGCTGTTGAAACTGCATACTTATATCCAGGAGCTATCCAATACTATGGACCAAGCGAAGTTTGTGATTTAACAACTCGTACATTGGCTTTAGAAAAAGGTGAATAATCTTAATTAGACCTCGAAAGAGGTCTTTTTTTCGTCTTAACTTTTTAATTAACACCCTATATAATAGGGTTTAAAATGATTTTGGAGGAGATATTGTGATTAGATCTTTCATTGAGGTACCCTTATTTACAAAAAGATGGAAAGAAATTGGATTAAGTGATGATGAACTTCTTAGATTACAGTTATTTTTGTTGAAAAATCCTGAATCTGGTCCCGTTATGGAAGGAACTGGTGGAATTCGTAAAGTGCGTTTTCCTTTGGAAAACAAGTGGAAGAGTGGAGGAACTAGAGTTTGTTATACCGATTTTGCGGAATATGAAGTTATATACTTAATTACCGCTTTTACAAAAAATCAGCAAGAGAATTTAACACAAGAAGAAAAAGCGGTACTTAAGAAATTAGTGAAAGCACTACGTGAACAAGCTTCTAAAAATTGGAAAGGTGGTCGATTAAATTGACAAAATTGTTTGATGATTTATACCAAGGTCTGCAAGAAGCAATCGATTATGAAAAAGGTCAAGGAAAAGCAAAGAGAATCACTTATATTATTAAACCTGTGAAAGAATATTCAAATGTTGAAATAAGGAAAATACGTATGGATGCGAAAATGACACAAGGAATATTTGCGTGTTATATGGGAGTTTCTAAAAAAACAGTTGAAGCATGGGAATGTGGCAGAACACATCCAACTGGACCGGCAAATAGATTACTCGAAATTCTTGAAGATGGAAAGAGTGAAGAATTAGGGATTATTCATATCGAAGATTATTATGCAAAACACCCTGGCCGGTAAAGCTAATTATTTACTATATTTTTATTTTTGCTGTATGATTAATGAGTAAGGAGCAAAGAGTATGTATTATAATGATTTTCAAGATTTAAAATTATCTGGTTTAGGACTAGGTGCTATGCGTTTACCTGTTATTGACGGGGATGATGCGAAAATTGATGAAGAAAAAACGTTTGAAATGGTTGATTATGCTTATCATCATGGAATTAATTACTTTGATACGGCATGGGGTTATCATAATGGTAATTCTGAGATTGTTCTTGGTAAAGCTTTAAAAAAGTATCCTAGAGAGTCTTTTAATTTATCCAGTAAATTTCCTGGATATGATTTAAACAACATGACAAAAGTAGAAGAGATTTTTGAAAAACAGTTAGAAAAATGTCAGGTTGAATATTTTGATTTCTATTTATTTCATAATGTATGTGAAATGAACATCAATGAGTATTTAGATCCACAATATCATATTTATGATTATTTAATGGAACAAAAGAAGAATGGAAGAATCAAACATTTAGGATTCTCTTGCCATGGTTCTATTGAGACGATGAAGCGTTTTTTAGATGCCTATGGAAAAGATATGGAATTTTGTCAAATTCAATTAAATTACTTAGATTGGTCTTTTCAGGATGCGAAAGGGAAATGTGATTTAATTCGTTCTTATGGTATTCCTATTTGGGTTATGGAACCACTAAGAGGAGGAAGACTAGCTAAGATTGATGATTCTTATCAAGAACAGTTAAAACAATTAAGACCAGATGAAGATACACCTGCCTGGGCTTTCCATTTCTTACAGGCTATTGAGGGTGTGACAATGATTCTTTCTGGTATGTCAAACATGGAACAATTAAAAGAGAATATTCAAACATTTGATACAAAGAAAGAATGTACAAAAGAAGAATTTAAAGTCATTGAAGGAATTGCTGAAAAGATGCTGCAAGTCAATGTTCTTCCATGTACGGCTTGTCACTATTGTGTCTCTCATTGTCCACAAGGATTGGATATTCCTTCCATTATTAGTTTATATAACGAGCATAACTATACGGGTGGTGGATTTATTGCTCCTATGGCATTTATGGCCTATGATGCTGATAAGACGCCAAAGAATTGTATTGGATGTCGAAGTTGTGAACAAGTGTGTCCACAAACGATTAAGATTTCTGAAATGATGTCGGATTTCTCAAATAAATTAGGTGGTGCTTTTTAAGCTGATGAATTCATCAGCTTTTTTTCTTGACATCGAACCATTTCTTTATTAAACTTGACACTATAATTACATCTGACAAGACAGATGATCGAAGGAGTGTAAAATGGCTGATTTTTTAGAAAAAAAGAATGTTGTCTTTTCATGGAAACGATATGGAATCGATGCTTTAAGTGCTATGGCACAAGGTTTATTTGCTTCATTGTTAATAGGAACCATTATTTCGACTTTAGGAGATCAATTAGGAATTGCGATATTGAGTACAGTAGGAACGTATGCCAAAAGTGCAGCAGGTGCTGCTATGGCAGTTTCCATTGGATATGCTCTACAAGCTCCACCTCTTGTTCTATTTTCTTTAGTAACAGTGGGTATAGCTACCAATGAATTAGGAGGAGCTGGTGGACCTCTTGCGGTTTTATTAATTTCCATAGTTGCCAGTGAATGTGGAAAGCTTGTTTCAAAAGAGACAAAAGTGGATATTATTGTAACTCCGGCAATAACTATTTGCGTGGGAGTTATGCTGGCCATCCCTTTAGCCCCTGTGATTGGAGCTGCTGCTTCCTCTTTAGGAAAAGCAATTATGTGGGCAACCGATTTACAACCTTTCTTAATGGGAATTGTTGTTTCTGTATTAGTAGGAATTGCCCTGACTTTACCAATTAGTAGTGCCGCAATTTGCGCTGCTTTATCTTTGACGGGTTTAGCTGGAGGAGCAGCCGTTGCGGGATGTTGTGCACAAATGGTTGGTTTTGCGATTATGTCTTTTAAAGAAAATGGATGGGGAGGACTTCTTTCTCAGGGAATTGGTACTTCGATGCTGCAAATGCCAAATATCATTAAAAACCCTAAGATTTGGTTACCACCAATTTTATGTTCTGCCATTACAGGACCCATTGCGACCTGTGTTTTCCATATGGAAATGAATGGGGCAGCGATTGCTTCTGGAATGGGAACTTGTGGATTAGTAGGACAAATTGGAGTGTATACCGGTTGGGTTTCAACGGGTGTAACCATTACAACAATGCACTGGATTGGATTGATTTTAATTAGTTTTGTTCTTCCCGCTGTATTAACCTATTTGATTGCGATTCCTTTTAGAAAAAAGGGATGGATCAAAGAAAACGATTTAAAATTAGATTTATAGGATGGTCTGCATCCTATTTTTTTTATATAATGATTCTAGAGGTGATTGAATGTCAAAGTCATTAAAAGAAATGATACAAGAGTGTGATCATATAGTATTCTTTGGTGGGGCTGGGGTATCCACAGAAAGTGATATTCCGGATTTTAGAAGTGATAATGGAATTTATAAGAAACAATATAAATATCCTGCTGAAGTTATGTTGTCTCATTCTTTTTATCTAAGGAATACCGATGAATTTTTTGATTTCTATTTTGATCAAATGATCTATCCAGATGCCCTGCCAAATCGGGCTCATAAAGCTCTGGCTAAGCTGGAGCAAATAGGAAAACTGGATGCGATTGTAACACAGAATATTGATGGTCTTCATCAATTAGCGGGCTCAAAGAAGGTTTATGAACTACATGGTTCTGTTCTTCGTAATACCTGTACGCATTGTCATGCTCATTATAATTTAGAACAAACAATGGCAAATCGGGATGAAAAAGGAATTCCTAGATGTAAAGAATGTGGTTCCATTATTAAACCAGATGTAGTTTTGTATGAAGAAGGATTAGATGAAGGAACGTTATACAGAGCGGTTGCTGCCATTCAACAAGCCGATATGATGATTGTTGGTGGTACGTCTTTAGCGGTGTATCCGGCTGCTGGCTTGCTTCAATACTTTAAAGGAAAATATTTAGTATTGATTAATAAAGATAGCACACCTTACGATAATAATGCGGATTTAGTCATTCATGATTCGATTGGAAAAGTATTAAGTGAGGCTATTGAATAGGAAAAAGTGTTATGAAAGAATTTAAAACAAGTGGAGAAGTGATTTTTGATGGGAAAATCATTCGTGTAGAACGTGATCAGATTGAAATGGAAGATGGAACAAAATCCATGCGTGAGGTCGTCTTCAATACCGGTGGAGTGAGTGTTTTAGCTTTAACGGATAAAGAAGAAATTATCTTAGTAAAACAATTTCGCTATCCATCCAAAGAAGACTTATATGAAATTCCGGGTGGAAAACGTGATGAAAATGAAGAATATATCACAGCTGGTCTTCGTGAATTAAAAGAAGAAACGGGTTATGTTTCTAATGATGTAGAATATTTTGGCTATTTCTATCCAACTGTTGCTTATTGTGCAGAAACTATCCATATGGTCGTAGCTAAAAACTGTGTTTATGAAAAACAATGTTTAGATGAAGGTGAATATGTAGATGTTGTTGTGATTCCATTTAACCAGGCATTAGAAATGGTATATAATAATACTATCAAAGACGGGAAAACCGTTATTGCGATATTAAAATACGCGAATCTTAGAAAGGACAAAACTTATGAATAATCGACATGGTGGACCTGGAGGACCAGGTGGACAAAGAGGTCCAGGTGGTGGAATGAATCGTCAACAAGGACCAAGTGGAATGAATCGTCAACAAGGATTTGGTGGCATGAATCAAAGAAGAGAACCACAAATGAATCAACGAAGACAAGAGCCTCAAATGGGACGTCAACCACAAATGAATCAAAGAAGACAAGAGCCACAACAAGGATTTGGTGGCATGAACCAACGAAGACAAGAGCCACAGATGGGACGTCAACCACAGATGAATCAAAGAGATCCATTTATGCGAGATCCAATGATGGATCAAAGAAGGCAGCCACAACAACCTCATCATCAAAGTTCTGGCTTAGGAGCTGGTCTGTTGGGAGCTTTAGGTGCAGGTATTGCTGCAGTTGTTTCGGCACAAGAAGAAGTGAAAGAACAAGAATACCAAAGAGAACAAGAAGTAAAACAACAAGAAGCCCAAGAAAAAAAGGCACAACAAGAGTTATTGGCAAAAATTCCTGCAACTTGTCCTGCCTGTGGAGCACCTACCAGTGGAGTTGTAAATTGTGAATATTGTGGAACGTATTTAATTACGGATAAAGAATAGGTATATAAAAAATATAATAAATTATTGGAGAAGATTAAGAAACAAAAGAAAGTATTAAGTGTATGTTTAGCTTCTGTATTGAGCTTTAGTTTGACTGCTTGCTCAAGTGCTACAAGCACAACATCTACAAGCAGTGATAAAACATTTGATTTTGTGAAGGTGACAGATTATTTATTTGAGGCAACCTACCAAGACTATGAAGATGGTTTTGAGATTGCTAAGGAATATTGTGACAAGTATCGTCCTGAACTTGGTGGATGTTCATCTGTTCAGAATGGCGTAATTCGTGGAAGAAATTATGACTGGACTTACGATGAGGAACCTGAATTTGTGATTCATGTTCCAGCTGCTGAAGGACGACATGCCAGTGTAGGTGTTGTTGCCACAACCGCTATTTCATCTTTGGATGTAGAAGGTACAGAATTCCAGAATGAAATAAATGAATTCCTTGAGTATTTCGAGGAAGGGGAAAAGATTTCAATTGATACGGAGAAAACAAAAGAAGTTTATCAAATGCTTCCTTATGTTACTCTTGATGGAGTGAACGATGCCGGACTTACCGTAAACATTAATGTTGTTAACTATGGAGAAAAAGGGCAGTTTGAAATGAAGACAGAGACAACGGAAGATGATCTTTGTCCATTGATGATTCCAAGATTACTTCTTGATAATGCAGGTTCTATTGATGAGTGTATCGAAATTATTGAGCAATATGATGTCTATTCAATGGGAACAGCTGAAGAGGCTCATTTCATGATTAGTGGTCCACAAAGTGCTGATGATGACACATTTAATACAGTGGTTATAGAATTTATTCCAGATGAAAACAATCATTATCAATTGAGTGTACTTGACTACAATAAGGGTGATTTTGTTGACAACAAGGCTGTTATGACTAATTTCCATTTAACAGGTTATGATGGAACAGAAGCTAGTCTAACTGACCATCCAATGGGATATGAAAGATACCAGATTTTGATGGAAGATTACGATCAAGGAAGCACTGAGATGGGTATGGAAAACTTAATGAAGAAGGTTTACTATACGAGAAACTATGATCTTTATAAGGATAACTTCTGGTATTCTGAATACACTTCTGGTGATTTAACTATAGCCGATGCGCAAGGTTTGGCAAGCAATCTTATGGGAGATACATCGAAAGCAGGTCCGTTTAAGGATGCGATTGATAATGCCACAAATATATATAACGAGGGAAATCGTGATGCGAAACGTTGGCACACGGTTCATTGTTCAATCTATAATTCAGAAGAGAAAAAATTATGGGTTCTGCCTCAGGAAGCTGGATTCTCTTACGAATTTGAATTAGAGCAAAAGTAATATTAAATATTGGCTGTCCCATTAACAACATAAGTTAGTGAGACGGCCTTTTTAATGTCTTCTTGTGAAATCTGAATATCAAAAAAACGCCTTGAACTTATTAATTTTCAGATTTATGATATAGATATCAATTGGGCTGGTCGTAAGACCCGGGTCCACCAAGTGGCGGGTAAGACACTCGCCAATTTTTTGTTTATGGTGTTTTATGAAAGAATTAAGTATTTTTGTTGATGAGTCTGGAGATTTTGGTGAATATGATTATCATGCGCCGTTTTACATAATCTCTATGATTTTGCACGATCAATCAATAGATATTGATGATGATATAAAAATTTTAGAATATGAATTGAGTAATATAGGTTGGCCCAAACATTGCGTACATGCTGGTCCAGTAATCAGATCCGAAGAAGAATATCGAGGCTTTAGCCTTGAAGCGCGACAGAAAATTCTAAAAAGAATGATTACATTTATCAGACACTTAGATATAAAATTTAAATCTATTTATATTGAAAAGAAACATATGAACGATTCTATTGAAACTACAGGAAAACTAAGTAAGAAGTTGGCTACTTTTATTCGTGAAAATTATGACTTTTTTTGTGGTTTTGATACTGTAAAAATTTACTATGATAACGGACAGGTAGAAGTGACAAGAATCTTGTCTTCTGTGTTTAATTCTTTTCTTGATAACGTGGAATTTAGAAGAGTTATTCCGGCAGATTATCGATTATTTCCGGCTGCAGATTTAATATGTACTTTAAAGCTTGTTGAATTAAAATTAAAGACTCATCAACTTTCGAAATCAGAAAAATATTTTTTTGAAGATGAAAAAATCTTCAAAAGGAATTATTTAAGAGTTTAAAAAAAAAAAGAACTGTAAATCTAGAATAATTCCAAATTGTTATGAACTTTCTGTAAAAATCCAATAATGTCAATTTCAACAAATCCGTGTTTAATTACGGATTTGTTTTATTCTTGTTAAAAGAAAGACTATAATGTTGGTATGAATCATGCGACTTTTATTGTGATATACTGGACCATTTCAATTGCGGTTTTGTTTATGGAATTTATTTTGATGTTTAATTCCTTTAAAAAACGCAATCCAAAAGGATTGACACTTGGCTTTGTCTGCTTATTTGGAGCCATTGTCAATATCAGTTATTCCATATCTTTATTTCTAGATACAGCAACACAATACTTTTATGTATCCCTTGCCTCTACGGGATACTTTTTGGGTATTGATTTTATGTTGGTTTTCATGTGTCACTATGTTTATTATTTTACGAAACAAAAATGGAATAAACGAATGCGTATTTATACAGCTCTTTTATATGGATGTTTGTTGGTTGATGTGATTTCGCTAACAGTCAATCCATTCCATGAATGGGCGGTTCACTTTGAAGTTCGTAATACTTTTATTGCCAATTATCGATACATTATGTATCCGTTGTATTACTTCCATTTAATTTATACATATTCCATGGTCGTAATGATAGTGTTGGAACTGATTCGAAAAGTATTTATGGTGCCATCGGATTATCGCAGGCAATATGTTTATGGCATTATTGGGATATTTGGAATTGTATTACTGAATGCAACTTTCTTATTTATGCCAATACTAGAACCTTTTAACTTTATTGATTACTCCATTTGGGGATATGGAATTACGATGTTGGTTTTATATTGGATTACTTTTACTTATTCAAAACATGGAATGCTGGATCATTTCCGATATAAAATATTTGAAAATATTAATCAGGGGATTATATTATTCGACTTTGAAGACAACATGATTCTAGAAAATGAAAAGATTCATAAAATGTTAAAAAATATTGAAATCAAAGAAGATATGGATCTAGAAGTTTTTTTAGAGCAGTGTGAAATAAAACGAGAAAGTAAAGAAGAACCATTCTCTATTCAATGTTACATATCGGATGTCTATGGACTGAAACCGATTCGTTGTGATTATCGTCCTTTAAAAAATAAGAAAAAGGAAGTCATGGGTCAACTGTTTGTTTTTACAGATTATCAAATGGATACGGATTTATTAACGGGATTTCAAACATTGGATAGTTTTGAAAAGTTCTCTGTTGATCATGATACTTCTTATAGTGTTGTTGTTTTTGATATCAATGATTTATCAAGTATTAATGCAGGATTGGGAAGAAGTGAAGGGGATCAGGTTATTCTCAAATTAGCTCGTTCTATGAAAGAAGGATTTCCAAGTGATACTTTCTTTATTCGTGGAAAAGAAGCAAATTTAATTGCTTTATGCTTATACAATGATAAAAAAATCATTGAAGAATCCATTGAAAAAGTAAAGGATACATGTACTTCTTCTTTCCAATATGGGATTGCCTATGGCAATAAAAATGTAAAAGAATCCATAGAAGAAGCAACTTTATCCATGCAGGAAAAGAAATTGCTGGATGTGAAGTCACGCCATTCTAATATGCTGAATTCTTTAATCAAAGCCTTACAGGAAAGCGATGATGATACCGAAGCTCATGTAAAGCGTACACAGAAAATGGGGAAAGAATTGGGAAAACGAATTGGATTATCGGATTCGCAACAAAGTGATTTATCTTTACTTTGTATACTTCATGACATTGGAAAGATTGGTGTTCCTTTAGAAATTTTAAATAAACCAGGTAAATTAAGCGATAGCGAATGGAAGGTCTTGGCATCCCATGTCACGAAAGGATATCAAATTGCGATGTCAAATCCTGAATTAAGTGGGATAGCGGAGATGATTTTGCATCATCATGAACGATGGGATGGAAAAGGGTATCCGGATGGTCTAACCAGAGAAGCCATTCCTCTGTTATCACGTATTATCGCGGTTGTGGATGCCTATGATGCGATGGTTAATAATCGTTCGTATCGCAAAGCCATTTCCAAAGCACAGGCAAGAGAAGAGTTAAGACGATGTGCAGGAAGTCAGTTTGACCCTGGTATTGTAGTTGAATTTCTATTGATGCTGGAAGAAAATGTAGATGATAGACTAGAAAATGATGACGAAGACTTTGTACAAACACATAGTTTGGACATAAATCAGGAAACCGATTCTTTTAATGTTCATACCGTGGCGTATACGAAGTATAAAATCGATAATCAAAACTATATTGTAGAAATTGATGATGTCTTTACTGAATTACTGGGATATACAAAAGAAGATGTACAGAATATGCACTTAAATCAAATGGATTTAATTCCGAGTGAAGATCAAATCGATTACATGCTTTTGACAAATCAACAATTAGCTCAAAATCAAATGGCTTATTTTGAACATCGTGTCAAGAGAAAAGATGGTTCTATTCTGTATGTGTTCTGTTTTGGAAGACAATATTATGATTCTTCTTTACGACAAGAAATGAGTGAGATTATTGTTTTTGATAGCAGTAATACATATGCGATGCGACAAATATCGCAACAAGAACAAGAAAGAGCGAAGACTCGATTGGCTAGATGGGAAGATAAATATCGTCGTGATTCGTTGACTGGTTTGTATACGCATGAAGCCTTTAAAAATGAAATCGAGTTAAATCTGTTAACAGGTCAGTTTAAAACCATGTTGATAATGATGGATGTGGATCGTTTTAAAGAATACAACGACACTTATGGTCATCATGCTGGTGATGAATTCTTAGTCTTTGTTGCTCAGACAATTGAAAGTACACTTAGAAAAAATGATATGGCTTGCCGTATGGGTGGGGATGAATTTGCCAGTGCACTATTCTTTCCAAAAGATGTATCGGATGAAAGAATGAAGCAAAGAGCACATGAAATCTTTACACAAATTAATCTCAAAGTTACTTCCACAATGCATGGAACTTCATTATCAATGGGATTTACTATTTCCGATGAGGATACAAAGTCATTTAATCAACTTTATGAAAAAGCAGATAAGGCTTTGTATGCATCGAAAGAAAATGGAAGAAATAGGATATCATAAATCGAGTTTCAAAATTTTTCAGAAAATTTTTAACTCGATTTTCTTCTTTTATTGACTTAAAAAAGGGATAGGACTAAAATTACATAGAGTAAAAGTATTTACATTTTAATGATATGGATAAAGGGAGGATCATTATGAAAAAAGATATCGATTGGTCAAATCTTGGATTTGGCTATGTACCAACAGATTATCGTTATGTTTCTTACTACAAAGATGGTAAGTGGGATGATGGACAATTAATTACAGATGATACGGTCACAATGTCAGAATGTGCATGTGTTCTACAATATGCTCAAACTTGTTTTGAGGGTATGAAAGCTTATACAACAAAAGATGGAAAGATTGTTGTATTTAGACCAGACATGAACGCAAAACGTATGCAGACAAGTTGTGAAGGGTTACAAATGCCTGTATTCCCAACGGATCGTTTTGTTGATGCGATTCGTCAAGTTGTAAAGGCAAATGAAGGATTTGTACCTCCATATGGTTCAGGAGCTACTTTATATATCCGTCCTTATATGTATGGAAAGAACGCTGTTATTGGTGTAAAACCAGCTACTGAATACGAATTCCGTGTATTTGTTACACCTGTAGGACCTTACTTCAAGGGTGGTGTCAAACCAATCACAATCCGTGTATCCGATTTAGACCGTGCGGCTCCTCGTGGAACAGGAAATATCAAAGCTGGATTAAATTACGCTATGTCTTTACGTAATATCGTGGATGCTCATGAAAAAGGATTCGATGAAAATATGTACTTGGATCCAGCTACTCGTCAAAAAGTAGAAGAAACAGGTGGAGCTAACTTCTTATTTGTTACTAAAGATGGTAAAGTTGTAACACCTAAATCAGATAGTATTTTACCTTCTATTACTCGTCGTTCTTTAGTATATGTTGCCAAAGAATATTGTGGATTTGAAGTAGAAGAAAGAGAAATCTATTTTGATGAAGTAAAAGACTTCGCTGAATGTGGTCTATGTGGAACAGCTGCTGTTATCTCTCCAGTTGGTAAGATTGTTGACCATGGTCAAGAAATTTGTTTCCCATCTGGTATGGAAAAAATGGGACCAGTTATTCAAAAATTATATGATACATTAACGGGTATTCAAATGGGAACAATTGAAGCACCTGAAGGATGGATTGAAGTCATCGAAGAAGCTTCAAAATAATGACAAAAAAATGAGAATCTGATTATCAGATTCTTTTTTTGTCTCATACATCTTTCTTGCATATTCATTCAAAAGTACGTAAAATAGTATTGAGTTTATTTGATTCTAGAATTGAGGAAATATGTGGAAATATTCATGTAAATCACAATTAAAAATATTATTGATTGCCTTTCTGATTGGTATTGGGATGATGATGCTGACTTTCTCTAGTAGCGAGGCTGTTTATCGGGAAATCTTCCAGGATGAAGTGGTTGATTTTATGTATCAAAACTTAATTCTTACTTACCTGTTAGGCGGTATTTCTATTGCGGCACTGGCTAATTCCGTTATTCTGGTGCAAATGTTAATGAGAAAGTTTCAATTTGGAATTTTTTTGATTTTAGCAGTTCTAGTCTTACAACCAACAATTATTGTTGAAGTTGGATGCATCGGCTTGATTCCTTCAGTGATTGTTTTTATCTATGGCGCTTTATCATTGGATGGTCAAATGAAAAAGCAGATGAAAGAATACAATATCAACAAGGAATCGGATTTAGTTGAAATTTATAAATCACGTCACACTTTACGCGAAGATGTACGACCACTTGCCGAAGAGATTCGTAAAAATAATGATAAATTAAATGGAATTTATTTATTAGGAATTATTGCTTTAATCTGTATCATGATGTTTATTAGTAATTTCTTAATTTTGGTCTTGGCATTCTTCTTCTATACTTATGCATTTACATATTTGAATCGTTATAAGATGGCTAATTTGTTGCCTTTGCGTACATTGCTTTACGAGAATTGTGATCCAGAAGCATGTGCTTCGGCTGTTATTTATTATTCTAATAAACACAATCGTTTTAAATGCAAAGACCATGCCTTACTTGCTCAGTCTTTAATTTATTTAGATGACCCGGATTTGGCGGATATGTTTTTGATTACTTATCCTCGTTCCAGTACAGCATCCAATTTAACGTATTTAACACTAAAATCTTACATTTACTATTTAAAGAAAGATGAAACAAAATTATTGGGATGTAAAAACGAAGCTGGTAAGATTCGCTTGTCCTATGGACCAACAGGCGTACAAATTCAAAGTGGAGAAGTATTGGCAATTCAAAATAAGATTAATTTGTTGAATGGAGACTTTAATACTTGTCGTAAGTATTATTTAGGAGCTTATCAAACGGCAACATTTAATTTCCAGAGAGTAGATGCCTCTTACTACATTGCTTTAATCTCCTTTGTATTAGAAGATTATGTAGTCGCAAAGACCTATTTTGAAAAGGTTGTTTCGAAAGGAAATAAGATGTGTTTTGTTGCTAAAGCACAGAAGTATTTAGATAAAATCAATAAACTAGAAATCAGTGAAGAAGTATCAGAGTGATACTTCTTTTTTTATTAGCCAATAGGATAAGTAGAGATTCACCAATGAAGAGAAGGTAATTTCGGCAATCGCTGTAACATGTCCAAACAATAATAATAGAAATAGACAGAACATAAAGATGCAAAATAAACCTTTCCACTCTTTGGTGTACTGAAGAGTGGAGTGTAAACTAATCCATAGCCATTCCAACATAAATCCAGCAATGCAGACAATCGCAAGCCATACATGTCCATCGTTGATCCAGCCAGGTAAACTTGAAGAATAGGGGATAAAAATAGAAAGAATAATTCCCACAATGAATAAAGTATGAAGATGAGATTCATATTTGATTTTGTAGACTTCCCATATTTTTTTTGAATAAAAATAATAACCAAAACAAGAGGAAAGAGTCCACAAAAAGAAAAGAAAGTAATGGCCTCCACTGTTTCCAAAATAGGTCATATTGTCGTAGAAGACATTTATGTAAAAAAAGGGGCAAAAATTTAAGATTAAGTTAAGAATACTTGCATAATTACGTAATAATTTAAATTTCATAAAAAAATTTTAAAATTTTTTTTTACATTTATCAATTTTTTTCGAAATTATATATGGAGGTTGTAAAAAGATGGAAGAATTTACGACAAAATGGATCAAAGAAATTTCGCGTGATCAACAAAATCTTTATGTTCAATTAGAGAATCCGAATAGTCTGGATACAACAATGTTTGAACGCATGGCAAGTGATGACTTTTGTTTAAGTTGTGTGCTGAGAAATCGTGAGAAGGGAATCATTATGTATTCCATTCCCGGATTGGTATCTCTTCATGATTTTTTAAAGCAGGTCACTTTTGAAAAAGAAGATATGTATATCTTTTTAAATCATTTATTTCAACAAGCCATTGCTTGCAATCGCAACAAACCTGTATTGTTGGATGCTGACTATATTTTTCTAAATGAGTATGGAGACACGATTTATTTTCTAGTTGTCCCAATTAGCGTTAGCGAATGGATGCTTCAAAAGGAAAGAACAAAAAAATGGATAGAGTATCTTTATCAAAACATACAGACCCACACTGCCTTTGAATGTATTGGATACCTTGTTTGTATGTTGTCATCTCCTGAATTTTCTTTGCCCAATCTTATCCTGGGGCTAAAGAATTTACAACGTAATACCTATCCTAAAAAGTTCTCTTTTCTTCCTAGAAAATCCAAGACATCTTTTCGTATTAGTGAACCGGTACATCCGCTCTACCAAACAAATGTGCCCAATCCTGGTCCAACGGACTCACAAACACGTGTATTGGATTTCCAAGTGGAATCAAAGGTGTATCTAGAGAATAAGGAGAAAAGATTTGAAATCACAAAACCAGAAACAACGATAGGTCGAAACAAATCCAATGATATTCAATTACCTGAAAAAGAAATATCATCGAATCATGCCAAAATCATAAGTGAAGAAAATCGCTACTATATTCAAGATCTTAAAAGCAGCAATGGAACCTTCCTTAATGATAAACGTATTCAAAGAAAGATGCGTTTAAAAGATGGAATGACACTTCGCCTGGCAAATCAAGTCTTTACGTTTCATCAACAGTAATTTGAAAGGTAGGTGATTCACATACTTGTTTGTTCTTTTTTTGCTCACAAGATGGGATAGTTTATGAAACAGTTGATGATTTTTCAAAAAGATGCATGCACACTCGTTGAATTTGAAGGGAAAACCACCTTCCTTCACTTGGCGATTGTTGAAAAGAAGAATGGTGTACAAGTTGGAAAACAGTTTATTAAAGACAATCAGCTTGTGTTTATTTCAAACAACTTATTTTATTGTTTATCAAATAAGAGAACATTTAGTTTTTATTCTTTAGGCAATGAAACAATGATTGGAAGAGATAAAAGTTGTGAAATTTGTATACCAGATGAGTGCATCTCAAACTTCCATATGCGAATTTATCGTAAAGAAAATGATTTTATACTAGAAGATCTAAATAGTACCAATGGAACGTATTGTGATTTAAAACGCGTTCACTCTATGATTTTAAGCGATGGAATGCATATTCATTGTGTATATGTTTTTATGATTTATTATGATGGTTTTTTATTAATTTCATATCCACTTCCTTCCAGTTCGACTCCTTCTTTTATAGAACTGGAAAATCCAATAGATTTTATCAATCAAAAACAACCTCCAAATGTTTTTGATCCTCTCATAATTGAACTAGAAAGTTATATTATGGACCAAAAAGTAGAAAAGCAGAATCTTTTTCAATCGATTGG
>R14__coassemble_322_pt1 | contig 37089 bp, 31 predicted proteins | sample R14__metabat2_low_PE_009 | metagenome-assembled genome bin R14 | reverse complement strand
AGAGATGTGTGAATTAGTAGAACAATATGGTCAACAAAGAAAATTAGAAGGAATCGATTTAGGAAGACAAGAGGGAATTGACTTAGGAAGACAAGAAGGTGAAAGAAAAGCAAAATTAGAAACATTAGCTTCCTTGATCCAACAAAATATTATTACGATAGAATTTGCTTCTAGTCAGATGAACATTACTGTTGATGAATTTATTAAAAGTGCAAATGAATTAAATATTAATTTAGTTCATTAGATTGTTTCGTTAACTTATTTTTTTAAAAAGACGTTATTTAGATGTCTTTTTTTAATCCTAAAGGTATAATGAAAACATGAAACGAATCATAAATTTAATCATCACAATTCTTCTAAGCATATCTTTGATAAATTATAATACCCTGTATATTTATGCAGAAGAAGAAAATCAAGAAGATATTATTGAAGAAGAAACAATTAACGACGAAGAATTCAATGACACTGAAAGCTTAACTGTTTCAGTATCTTATACTGAATTAGTATGTGCTTCTCCTGTTACTTTTAAATTTAATGCAAGTGGTGGTTCTGGTAATTATAAATATATGTTGCAGTGTGTGTATGGATATGTTGATGGAGTCATTTCCTATGTGTCAGACCCTAGCTATAGCGCATATCAAGAAAACAATACGTTCACTTTTACGTTTTATGCATCCGGTACATACAAGGTTTACTGTCATGTGATGGATATGTCTGATTATTCAATTCATAGAGAAATTCTCACATTAACTATATCTGATTCTAACTATCCTAGCATTGAATCCATTGCTGATTCTATTGTTGAAAAGTGTAATCAAATATGTAGTACTGATTATCAAAAAGCTTTATATTTGCATGACTGGTTATTAGAACATTGTACATATGATTATAGCTATACATACGCAGGAGCTGAGGGTGCTTTAGTAAGGGGTACTGGAACGTGTGAGGCATATCATAGAGCCTATGTGATGTTATTGAATCGTGCTGGTTTTGAAACAAGACGTATTGAAGGCAATTTTCATGTTTGGACAGGTGTAAAAATAGATGGAAATTGGTATCAAGTTGATTGTACTTGGGATTCTAGTAGCGCAAATACATATGGATTTGAAAAATATCTTTATTTTGGAGTGGATGATTATGTTATTGAATCCACCCATACCGGTCCGTTTAAACTTTATGATAATAGTGATCGTAATACGGATTTAGGATATGATGCTTCTTTATTTACATCATTGTCTCAGAATTATTTTATTCAAACAAATACAATCACAAATTGGATCCCAGATTCAGATTCAATTGAATCTACAATTCAATCCGCTATCAAACAAGGATCAACTTCTTTTACGATACCAGTTTCATGTACTTATGCACAAAAGTACATTGATGCGATGTATCATATCTATGCCTATTACTTATCAAATTATGATTTTGATGAAAATGCTACAGTGGATGTTACATATGATGACAATCAGTTAACAGGTACAATCACATATCATCAATTAGAAGGAAAGTCTTCTATTACCTTCAATGCCAATGGTGGGACTGGTCAAATGAATCGATTGGAAGTAGATAGCGCTAGTAGTGTTACTTTACCAATTAATACATTTATTAAAACTGGTTATGTATTTGATGGATGGATCGATCAGAATGGTAATTCTTATACTGATGGACAAACAATTACAATTGATTCAGACTTAATTCTTTATGCAAGTTGGAAAACGAACATAAATCAGTTTATTGTTGAATATAATGGAAATGGGGCTACAAGTGGTGCCATGGAAAATCAATCCTTTTTATTAGGTGAGAGTGCCAACTTGACAAAAAATGCGTTTGTGAAAACTGGTTATGTTTTTAAAGGTTGGTCAACTACAGAAAATGGGGAAGTGGAATATAGTAATGGGGAAAGAATTGATTCTATGGATAATGAACTCACAACTCTTTATGCAGTATGGGAACAAGCAAATGAGGGAACTTATAGTATTTATTTTGATGTGAATGAGACCAATTATGTTTGGACATGGAATACGAGTCCTAGAGTTCAAATTTATAATGAAAATAGAGAATCTAAGATAATTTCAAATTGTTTTCAAGTGACTGGCAAATCTTTTGTCTGTTGGAATACAAAAGCAGATGGTAGTGGCATCAATTACTATCCAGGTGAATCAATTTATAATTTGTTGAACGCCAATGAAACAATGAACTTATATGCTCAATGGAAATCCTCTTCTTATTGTGTTTCTTATTATGGCAATGGAGGATATCTTGATGGACAATCTTATTTAGAAGATATTTATACTGAAGATACAACAATCTCGATTCGTAGTAATCCATTTACAAGATTGGGATATACATTCTTAGGATGGTCCACAAGTAATAATGGAAGTGCTGAATATAGTCCAGATGATACCATTACTGTAACTTCATCAGGATTGACATTATATGCTGTATGGACACAAACTTCTTATACAATTGCCTTTGATGGAAATGGGGGTAGTGGTTCTATTTCTTCTATACCAGCTGTTTATGGCTATTGTTCAATCCTTCCAACTTCTGGATTCACAAGAACTGGCTATGTGCTAAGTGGTTGGAACACCAAAGCGGATGGAAGTGGAACAAATTATTGTTTAGGTTGTTGTGTATCTTACTTAAGTGAAAAGAATGGTAGTACTGTTACCCTGTATGCTCAATGGCAACAAGCACCTATGTATTCTTTTTTAAAAGGCTATTCTATTACTTTAGATGGAACAATTGGGTTTAACTTCTACATGGAATTAGATGAATCTATCCAAAATGAATCGACTAAGATGATATTCAATGTAAATTCAAATCAAATTGAGGTGCCTTTTGATGCGACTAAAAAAGAAGTGGTGAATGGAAATACCTATTATTTGTTCACATGTCCAATATCAGCTAAAGATATGACAACACCTGTTCGGGCATACCTATCTTATAATGGAGGAAATAGTGGCATTTATACTTATTCTCTAGAAGATTATGCCAAAGATGCATTGGATTTATATTCAGATCAGGAAACAATGGATGTCATTTATGCGATGATGACCTATGGTTATCATGTACAAAAATATTTTGGTTACAACATAGAATCTTTACCATCTATTTGTTCACAATTATCATCTTTTTATGATTTAGATCAATACGCTTATAAATGCATAGATAATGATTTATCTATTTCTTTTGTTGGTGCTAGATTGGTTCTTACAAGTAGGCCTGGACTGAAACTTTACTTTAAAGGAAGTGGAACCTTCTTTGTTGATGGAAAAGAGGTAGAAGCAACAACAGAAGGAAATTATACAGTCATCACAATAGAAAATATAACCGATATCTATCATCCATATTTAATATCTTGTGGTGATTTATCATTAGAATATTCGATTGCTTCTTATGCAAATGTTGCGTTAAATGGCTCCAATGAGATATTAAAGAATTTAGTTAAATCCATGATTGATTATTATAATCTATTCAATAATGAGAGTTCTTAAGTGAACTCTTTTTTCGCGATTTTACAATTTTATAAGAATATGTTATCGTATTAGATGGGGAATTGAATAGGGGGTTAGTATGAAAATTTTTAAGGCCTTTTTTTGCTGTTTCTTATCAATCAATTTACTTTCTTTATACTGTGTTCCAACTTATGCCCAAGAGGTAGAGACAATCAGTGTAGATGAAGTACAATCAAAAATTGAATCCATTTCTATATTAGAAAGAAATACAAATGATACTTCTGTTTCTGTACAAGTATCTTTTAATGATGATTCTAATATCTCAAACCCTATTTTATATGTAAACGGAGCCTATTCTACTACAATCTCCAATCCTGTAATTTCAAATTCAATTTATACATTTACATCTAATTTTGAGTTAGGTGATTTTACTGTGCAAGGACTTGAGTTAACATATGGTACAAACAGTTATTATATTGATTTAAGTAGTTATTCTTATTCTTTTACTGTTAATGAAGAAGAAGTAGAGGAAAAAACTGTTTTTGCACCAGAAGACTGGACCGTTGTAACTTCCCAGGAGATTAATCCGAAAACTGTTTCGAATGCAATGGCGTGGCTTGATAATGCGGCCAATAATCATATTGGATATGACATGGATGGGGTATATGATGAGCAATGTGTTGACTTGGCACAGGCATATGCAGCTGCTTTAGGATCATATTTACCATCATTGAATGGTAAAGAATACTTAGGTGCAAATCGATCAGACTGGCAAGTATCTTATGATGCTCCACAACCTGGTGATATTTGTGTTTACACAGATGCGTATTATGGACATGTATCTATTTATGGAGAAAATGGCTATACCTATCATCAAAACTATGGTGGTGTTTCCTATGTTCAAAAAGTGCATGTTGATTATAATGGTTTAGAGGCTTATGGTACTTATTACATTGGATGTTTACATTATACTGGTTGGGAATCTGAATCTACTTTTGTGAATCAATCGCCAATTGGTTATTTGGATACTGTGACGGTTGGAGAAGGTTACATAGATGTAACGGGTTGGGCGTTGGATAAAAATAGTCCATCTGAGAGTTTAAGTATTAATGTCTATGTAGGAAGTGAATGTCATACAATTGCAGCAAATACATTACGAAGTGATGTAAATAATGTATATGGATTAGGAAGCTATCATGGATTTAGCTCGCGCATTTATCTTTCTTGTTATGGAACACAAACATTAACTGTTAAAGCAGTAGATGCCAATACTTTAGAAGAACAGACTCTTACAAATGGATCTAAAAGTATTACTTGTATACAAAGTATTGCACCAACGATTAATGATGTGGCAGTTCTCAATTTAAGTGATTCTGGTTATGCATTAACGATAAGTGCATCTGATAATGTGGGAGTTACTTCTGTTCAAGTAAAAGTATGGACGGCTTCTGAAACAGAAGCAAATGGTGTGATTGGCACGGCTACCTCAAATGGCTCATGCTTTACCTATACAGTTTTATCATCGGATCATAATAATGAAAAGAATTGTACATATTATACAAAGATTGTGGCATATGATGCCGTAGGAAACAGTGTCACAAAAAGCATGGATACCATTTTTGTGCCCTATGGAAATGAACACCTTGAAGGTTATAGCTTGACATTAACTGGAGAAATTGGTGTTAACTTCTATATGACGCTGTCACCAGGCGCTATATCACAAAATGCTTATATGTTGTTTACTTTATTAGACGGATCAACACAAAAAGTGTATGTATCGGATGCTACAAGAGATGGTGATTATTATATCTTTACCTGCACAGTTGGTGCAAAGGATATGACAAGTTTAATCAATGCTCGCTTATATTCGAATAGTGGATCAGCACTAACGGATAGCTATATTTATACTGTGCAAGACTACGCAAATTATATTATTAAGAATTATGCATCTACTTCTAATGAATATAAAATTGCCAAAGCTATGTTAACGTATGGCTATTATGCACAGGATTATTTTGGATATAACACCAGTAGTCTACCTACAAATACAAACCCGGTTGGTATCGTTACATTAGATAATTATCAATATCAATTAACTGACAATAATTCTTCAATAGATTATATCGGTGCTCGTTTATTATTGGGTACAAAACCTGGTTTAAAACTTTATTTTAGAGGAAGTGCGGATTTTAAAGTGGATGGAACTCCATATACAACATCTACAGAAGGGAATTATACTGTCATCACATTAAATAATGTATCGGATATTTACCATATGTATACTATTACTACTACAACGGATGATTTCTCTTTATCTTATTCGGTAGCTTCTTATGGAAATTTAGCTTTAAATGGCAACAATAACTCTTTAAGAAATTTAATTAGAGCCATGGTAGCGTATTATAAATTATTTAAATAACTTTTAAGGCAATATCGAAAAGATATTGCTTTTAAGATTTTAGAGGATTTGTTAGAATGTATGCAATTAGGAGAAATCAATGAAATTATTGTTGAAATATATAAATGCTTTTCTTTTATCTATCGCTCTAACAACTTTCTATTGTTTACCAATATTTGCACAGGATGTAATAGATACGGAAGAAATACAAGAAGAAGCTGTTTATGAAGAAGAATCTGAAACCTCAATAAGCGATGAAGAATCTGTTCTTAAAGAAGAGATCGTTGAAGAAGCTGTATTTGATGACACAGATGATAATGATCAATTATTTGAAGAATATGTAAATGAACAATTCTATGGTTCAGATTTTGAAATTTCAAACTATGCATTAAATGGTTCTATACATACTACCTATTTAAATTCCAATGAACAGATTGTATATGCTGACTTGTTGGATAAAATAAGTAAGGTAGCAAATGGTGAATTATCAGATACTGTTTTTTATTATGATACGACAGGTATCAATTTAACTTTTACTTATGAAGAACTAGGGACAACTTATTCAGAATTTGATAAATCTATGCTGTCTTCAAAATTTGAGGCTTTTTATGAAGTTATATCTCCATCAAAAATATGGCAGTCTTTGAGAATGGATTGTCCTTATGAATTGTATTGGCATGATAAGACACCAACTACAGGTGGTATGTTATATGGTTTTTTAATTAATAAAACAAGTACATATGTAAGCGCAAAACCTTATATGGCCTTTTCCGTATCAGATGACTATTGGATTGAAGGGACGAACACTAGAAAAGTCAGTGCTACATCTAAATCACCTGAACATTATGTTTCTACAACTGCTGACACTACAAAAACTGGAGCAGCAAGCAGTGCAGCGCTGAATGCGCAAGCAATTGTTGATGATGCTGCAAACTTAACCGATTATGAAAAGCTTGTTTCTTATAAGAACATTATTTGTGATTTAGTTAGCTATGATCATGATGCTGTAAATAATGATGAAGCATATGGAGACCCTTGGCAATTGATTCATGTCTTTGACTATGATGACGAAACAAATGTTGTATGTGAAGGGTATTCTAAAGCAATGCAGTATCTATGCGATATGTCGACTTTCACAAATTCAATTACGTGTTATTCTGCATATGGAACCACTTCTGGAAGTCATATGTGGAATGTCATTTCAATAAATGGAACAAATTATATGGCGGACTTGACAAATCAGGATGCCAATCCATCAAGAAATTATTTTTTGGTAGGGTATTCTTCTGGAAGCTATTTAACTGGTTACAAGTTTAGTGCAAGTAGTAATACCTATACATATGATTCTGATTGTAAATCTGTATTAGGTGTATCTATTTTAACTCTATCAAATACAGATTATTCAGAAACATTGGATAAAAAAGATATTCATGATGCAACTTGTAAATTAAATAATACTTCTTTTTCTTATACTGCATTTGAAATCAAACCTACTGTAGAAATTTCATATGAGTCTGAAGTTTTAGAAGAAAATGTGGATTATGTATTAACTTATCCTTCTGATTTAACAAGTGCTGGATATAAATCCATTACTATTACTGGTATTGGGGATTATACTGGTATTGTTAAAAAGACATATTTTGTACATGACTACGATGAAGAAATATTAGCTGGTTATTCATTGAGTTTAACGGGAGAAATTGGTATGAATTTCTATATGGATCTAGGGCAAAGTTATCTTAGTGACACATCTTGTCATATGGTCTTTACGAACACACTTACAGGTGATGTGACAAAAGTCGGTTTAAATGATGCGAAAAAATATGAGATTGATGGAGAAACTTATTATGCTTTTAGCTATACAGTATCTGTAAAAGATATGACAACACCAATAGAGGCGTATATTGAATGCGATAAACAACAAGGTGAAACATATACATGTACAGTTGAAGACTACGCAGAGTATTTAATTGATCATGCAGAAGAAATGGGTTATAAAGAAAAAGATGTTAATATTGCCAAAGCAATGTTGACATATGGAAAGTATACACAGGATTACTTTGAGTACAATACGTCTTCAGAACCAACAAACATTAATGAATTAACTGATACCGATTTAAGTGAATTTGCTTATAGCTTGGATGATCAAAATGTTTCCATCTCTTTTGTAGGAGCTAGACTGTTACTAACTTCTACACCTGGATTAAAGTTATACTTTAGAGGAAGTGGAACCTTCTATGTAGATAATCAAGTAGTAGAAACTACAACAGAAGGAAACTACACGGTACTCACAATCAATGATGTAAGTGATATCTATCATATGTATAATATTAACTGTGATGGCTTACTATTAGAGTATTCTATAGCTTCTTATGGAAACTTGGCAATGAATGGTCAAAATACTTCTTTACAGAATTTGATTCAGGCTATGGTATCGTATTATGATTATTTTGTGGTATATTAGTAAAGAATGAATCTTTGGAGTGATAGTATGGATAAGAAAAAATTAATCATTATAATTGGGATAATTGTTGTTGTGGTTGGATGTTTATTCCTTTTTAACGATCATTCTTCTTCAACTTCTACTAGTAAAGAAGATACAAGTGAAGAAACACCATTAGAAACAGAATTATTAACAGACACCGATAATCAAGAAGATGAAGAAAATGATTCATCATCTGCTTCATCAAATAGTGGTACTTCTTCATCTAGTAGTACTTCTTCTAGCAGTAATTCTTCATCAAGTAGTAGTACTTCTTCATCTAATGATAGTTCGTCTAGCTCAACAACGAATTCTTCAACAGAAAATAAAGAATCTACTAGTTCAGATAACACACAAACGCAAGAAACGACTAATGGTGTTATTGAACTTCCTTTTGTTCCTGCACAATAAGAGATAAGACTTTGGTTTTATCTCTTTTTTTCTTATAATAAAAATATGAAAAAGTTTTTAAGTACATTCTTGTTATGCTTGTCTCTTTGTTTATCATATAATTTGCCCATTTTGGCACAAGAAGAGACGGAACAGAATGTGTCGCAGGAATCATTTAATACAATAAATGAGCTGGCTAGACCATCAAATAGCGGAAAACTATATGTATCGGGTACAGATCTTGTGAATGAAAAGAATCAGGTGGTGCAATTAAAAGGGTTGTCTACGCATGGAATTGGATGGTATCCCACCTATATAAATCAGGATTTCTTTACCCAGATGAGTAATGAGTGGAAATGTAATGTAGTAAGACTTGCGATGTATACACAGGAATACAATGGGTATTGTTCTAATAATAGAGATTTAAGTCGTGATGATTTAAAAAATTTAATTAAGAATGGAATACAATATGCAGCAAAAGCAGATATGTATGTAATTGTTGATTTTCACTTTCTTAATGACGTAAGTTATGGATTGAATTTAAACAGTGATCAATTCAAATCAGAAGCCAATGAATTTTTTTCAAGTATAGCCAGTTGGGTTGAGAATAATGGGTATTCAGATTATGTATTATATGAAATATGTAATGAGCCGAATAATGGAACATCGTGGTCAGATGTAAAAGAATATGCTGACTATATTATTCCAATTATACGAAACATTGATAGCAAGTCTGTTATTATTGTTGGTACACCAACCTGGTCACAAGATGTGGATACAGCTGCAAATGATCCATTATCCTATTCGAACATTATGTATGCTTTACATTTCTATGCGGCTACACATACAGATTGGATTCGAAGTAAATTGACATCTGCTCACAATGCTGGATTACCAATCTTTGTTTCAGAATATGGACTCTGCGATTCTTCGGGTTCAGGTAGTAATGATTATTCCAGCTCTTCTTCCTGGATGAATTTATTAGATAGCTACAATATTTCATCTTGTATGTGGAATATTTCAAATAAAGCAGAAACGAGCTCTATCATTCTTTCAAGTTGTACAAAATCATCTAATTTTACAAGTGATGATTTAACGGAAACGGGGAAGTGGTTTTTAAATAATGTGACCAATTCAAGAGAGGAAATGCAAGCAGAAGTAACTCTAGAGGGATATAGTTTATCTCTAAGTAATCAAATTGGAGTTAATTTCTATTATTCTATGAATGAATTGGCAGAAAGTGAAAAAGTGAGCGTAATGGTGAATGGAGAAACTCTTTCCTTAACAAAAAATAGTTTAGGTGATTATGTTGGTACCTATTATTTACCAATTAAAAATATTACGGATACTTTGAATGCAGTTGTGAATATCAATGATGAAGAATATGATTCAAATACGTATACAATTTCACAATATGCCGACTATATTCTTGAAAATTATGAAGTAGGCAGTAATGAATATACGATTGTGAAATCCTTATTAACATATGGCTATTATGCTGCGACTTACTTTGACTACAATACATCTTCTTTAGAAAGTATTGTTGATCAAATTCAGACTTTGAATATAAAGGACTTTTCAGAATTTAAGTATACTCTTTTAGATTCTAATGATTCTGTTTCTTTTATTGGGGCAAGGCTGGTCTTAAAATCATTACCGCAATTAAAACTATACTTTAAAGGAAATGATGATTTTTATGTAGATGAACAAAAAGTTACAACCATAACAGAAGGAAATTATACGGTTATTACGATTGATAATGTATCGGATTTATATACACCATATACTATAACTACAGATAATTTTCGTTTAGATTATTCAGTTGCATCTTATGGATATTGTGCATCAAGTAAAGAATTATCGAATCTATTATATGCTATGTTTGCCTATTATGATTTGTTTGTATGTTAGTAGATACTAAGTATTCTTAATGGCATAATTTTTTAAAAGTGATAGAATAATGCTTATGAAGAAATTGTTGTTTGTAATCAATCCAAATTCGGGAAAAAAAGGGACAAAAAATGGCTTAATTGATGCTCTAAATATCTTTAGTGCGGCTGACTATCAAGTGGAAGTCTATTGTACACAAAAACCATTAGATTGTTATGAAATGCTGTTGAAAAGAGGAAGTGAATTCGACATCGTTGTTGTATCTGGCGGAGATGGAACTCTTAATGAAACAACAAATGCTCTTATGAAGCTTGAAACAAAACCTATGATTGGATATATTCCTACAGGCACAATGAATGACTTTGCGAAAAACTTTGATTTAACAACTTCTTTTAAAAAGACAGCTAAAAAGATTGTTTCACAAAGAAGTTCTACTTTTGATGTAGGGAAGATCAATGATAAATATTTTAATTATGTAGCTGGATTTGGCGCTTTTACCAATGTTTCCTATGAAACGGAAAGAGAATTAAAAGAAAATTTAGGAGATGCAGCTTATATATTAAGTGCTTTAGGCGAAATACCAAATATTCATCCGATACATGTTAAAATGACGATCGATGGAGCACCCTATGAGAATGATGTTATTATGGGTTTAATTGCCAATGGACGAACGGTATCGGGTATTGATATGATTGCTCCCAATGAAAATTTAATGAGAGATGGTTTGTTTGACCTGGTATTAGTTGAATGGACACCGAACTTAATTGAATGGATTCATTATCCGCTAGGTATCTTTAATCCAACCAATAATGAAAAATTTGTCACTCGAATTCAGGCGTCTCATATTACGATTGAAACGGAAGAAACTATTGAATGGACATTGGATGGAGAAAAAGGTGACCAAACAAATTATGCTGTGATTGACAACATCCATACACCATTGGAAATTCTATACTAAGAGCGAAAGCTCTTTTTTATTTGCACATACTTTCACAAAATGCTTCGATTGCACTTTGAATGAAATAGTCTATAATATTTTAAGTAAGGAGGAAAACTCATATGAAATGTAAACACTGTGGAACGGAAATTAGTGATAGTGCAAAATTTTGTCCGGAATGTGGTGCAAAAGTAGAAGAAACTCAAGCAGAAATAAAAGAATGGTACTTTGTTGAAGAGGGTCAGTCGAAAGGGACATATTCACAAAGTGAAATGATTTCTTATTATCAACAAGGACGCTTAAATACGAATACATATGTATGGAAACAAGGATTAGCTGAGTGGGTACCTCTTAAGAGTTCACCACTTGCTATGGTTTTGAATATTGAGGAAGAAAAAGTTATTGAAGAACAACCAAAACAAGAAATTGATTGGTATTATATCTCTTCTGATTCAAAACAAAATGGTCCTTATACAAAAGATCAGATGGTTCAATATATTGAAAGAGGTCTTTTGAATGCGAATACATATATCTGGGCAACGGGAATGAGTGACTGGGTCTTTGTGAAGAATTCTGAATTAGCACCTTATTTAAATAATCAGAATCAAAGTTATCATGCTGGTCCAACTTCAAAACAACCAACGCAAATGAATCCAAATGGACTTCGTAATCGTAGTATTGGATTATATGTTGTACTTAGTATTGTGACTTGCTCAATCTTTGCGATTTACTGGATTTATACAATGGCTAATGATTTAAATAATGTAACTAGAGAACATGCTGGTGAATATCAACAGACAAGTGCTGGATTGGTAGTTTTATTATCTGTTGTGACTTGTGGAATTTATGGTTGGTATTGGCTGTATAAAGCAGGTAAACGTTTATCTTCTTGTCAGTTTGACAATGGATTTAGAGTAACAGATGATTCTGTTATTATGCTTATTTTATCTATTTTTGGATTAGGTATTGTCTCTTACTGCATTTTACAAAGCGCATTAAATGACATTGTGACATATGGTGAATAAAAAATCAGTAGGAATATTTTTGTCTATATTCCTACTCTTTCTGTTTTTTGGTTATCATTGCCCGATAAAATATATCTTAGGGATACCTTGTCCAGGATGTCATATGACCACTTCTTTGATTGAATTATGCAAAGGAAATTTTCAGCAATCTCTTTATGAACATTTACTATGCATTCCAACGATTTTAGTTGGAATTGCTTGTATCTTTTTTTATCGAAAGAAGGATATTTTATATAAAGTTTTATGGACATGGGCTATTTTAATGATTATTTATTATGTGGTTCGGATGATTCTTTATTTTCCTGGCGATCCTATGGCATATAATACAAATAGTCTACTCGGATGTATTTTAAGACTTATAAAAAAATAAGTCTTTTTTTGTGATTATCTACAAAAAAAGAGTGGTTAGTGTGTTATAATTTTTTTAGTTTTAGGGAAGAAGGAATTGTTTTGTTGAAGAAAATTTTGAGAACACCGATTCTTGGGATGACTCTTTTAATGCTGATTGGATTAATTGTGATTTTTATTGGATATTCGACACATCCAATCTTTTTGACGTATGAGACTGTAGAAGTTGGATTAAATGAAAAATATAATCCTGTCGATAATATTTCAATGGTCTTTTTAGGCTCTACTGATGATGTGACAACCAAAGAAAAAATAGATACTTCTAAATTAGGTGAGAAAACATTTCATTATGTTTATAAAAATAAAGAATATCAAGGAAAATATACAGTAATTGATAAAACGGCACCAGTATTGACACTAAAAACTTATCAGACCGATACTAACGAAGAATTAAGTGCAGAATCCTTTGTTGAAAGTTGTCAGGATGACTCTAAGGTAACCTATTCAATCTCTAAAACCAATAATAAAGAAGGGGAGAGTACAGTAGAAATTACGGCTACAGATTCCTATGGAAATTCAACGACGGAAACAACCACAGTGGTTCGTGTTGCAGATACAGAAGCTCCTAATGTTGCATCCATCGCACCGATCATTAATGTATTAAAAGGTGATTCTTTTGATTATGAGGCGGACTTAGGCGTAACTGATAATATGGATGCCAATCCGAAAGTTGAATGTAGTACAAAGGTTGATTTTGATACCCCGGGGACTTATGAGTTAAATTATACAATTACGGATCGTTCTGGAAATAGTACTACCGCTACACAAACGATTAATGTCATAGATGGAACGGAAGAAACAGCTAAAGTCGTTTATCTTACATTTGATGATGGACCAAGTTCGGATGTGACACCACAAATATTGGATACATTAAAGAAATACCATGCCAAAGCAACATTCTTTGTGATTGGAACGGCGGTTTCGGCAAATCCAGAAATGCTGCAAAGAGAATATGACGAAGGACATTCGATTGGACTTCACTCTTATACACATGACTATGCGATTTATACATCACAGGATACTTATTTCTCCGATTTAAATGCCATCGCAGATGCAGTAAATGATGTTCTTGGATATAAATCGAATATTATTCGATTCCCAGGTGGATCTTCCAATACTATCTCTGCCAATTATTCTACGGGTATTATGTCGGCATTAGTTGATGCGGTAGAAGAAAAAGGGTATGAATATTATGATTGGGATGTCGGAAGTGGAGATGCTTCTGGCGATGGCGTGGATACAAGTACAATTATTGCCAATGCGACATCAGGAACAGCAGATCAAATGACCATCTTATTCCATGATACATCAGCTAAACAAACCTCTGCTGATGCGTTAGCGACAGTTATTGAATATTATGAATCGCAAGGTTATGTATTCTTAGGATTAACAAAAGATGTATCCTATGCATCTCATCATGGTACCTCAAATTAAGTCAGGCTTATGTCTGGCTTTTTATATGGAAACTAAGTTAAAAATAACTAACTGTTAGTTGACATTAACAGTTAGTTATTGTAAACTATGTTGGGTTAGGAATAACTAATCAAGGAGGATACTATATGTTTCCAATTACAATAGGTACAGTTGGACAAATTTATAAAGTAGTAAAAGTCACTGGAAAAGAAGATACGCGGCGTTTTTTAGCAAATCTTGGATTTGTAGCAGATGCCGATGTTTCCCTTGTTTCTTCGATTGGAGGAAATGTGATTGTAAACATTAAAGATTCTCGTGTTGCTGTTAACCAGGATATGGCCAAACATATCATGGTTCAATAAGAAATTGAAAGGAGTCATCATGCATTTAGGAGAAGTAGAAGTAGGAAGCACTGTAAAGGTCGTTAAGATTCAAGGAGAAGGTGCTTACAAGAGAAGAATCATGGATATGGGATTAACAAAGGGAACAAGTCTTTATATTCGTAAAGTTGCTCCATTAGGAGATCCTGTTGAAATCACTGTTCGTGGTTATGAACTATCTGTTCGTAAAAACGATGCTGAATGTGTTTTAGTGGAAAAAATTTAATTAAGAAGAGAGGAAGAAAGATATGGCTATTACAATTGCGTTAGCTGGAAACCCTAACTGTGGTAAGACAACAATGTTTAATGCCTTAACGGGTGCAAATCAATATGTTGGAAACTGGCCTGGGGTTACAGTTGAAAAAAAGGAAGGTAAAGTCAAAGGAGATAAAGAAACAACTGTTACTGACTTACCTGGTATTTATTCATTATCTCCATATACATTAGAAGAAGTTGTTTCTCGTGATTATTTATTAAAAGATAATCCAGATGTTATTTTGGACTTAGTCGATTCTACAAATATTGAACGTAACTTATACTTAACAACTCAATTAATAGAAACAGGTGTTCCATGTGTAATCGCATTAAATATGGTGGATTTGCTAGAAAAACGTGGAATTAAAATTGATGTGAAACGTTTATCAATGGTTCTTGGATGTCCTGTTGTTGAAACAAGTGCTCTAAAAGAAACAGGTTTACAAGAAGCTATTAAGGAAGCTAAGAAATTAGCGGCTAAAAAAGAACATGCATTACCTAAAGATATCTTCTCAAAAGATATTGAAAAGGCAGTTGATGAAATTAAAGATGTTTTACCTTCATCTATTGCTTTAAATAAGAAGAGATGGTATGCGATTAAATTATTAGAAAACGATGAAAAAGTTGTTTCTGAATTAAATTTAGATGCATCTGCTAAGGCAGTTGTTGAAAAGAATCGTAGCGCTATTGAAGATAAAGAAGACAATGATATGGAATCAATTATCACAGATGGTCGTTATGAATGGATTCAAAAATTAATTTCTACAACGGTTCAAAAATCAGGAGAAAGTCTTACAATTTCCGATAAGATTGACAGAATTGTTACAAACCGTATTTTAGGTATTCCAATCTTTATTGCCGTTATGTTTGTCGTTTATTACATTTCTGTAACAACAATTGGTACTTTAGTTACAGATTGGACAAATGATGTCTTTGTTGTGGCAATTCAAGATGCTGTGACTGGATTCTTAACAGGAATCGGGGCTAGTGATTTGATTATTGCTTGTATCGTTGATGGAATCATTGGTGGTGTTGGTGCTGTTATTGGATTTGCACCTCAAATGGCTATCTTATTCTTATTCTTATCTATCTTAGAAGATTGTGGATATATGGTACGTATTGCTTTCGTTATGGACCGTGTATTTAGATACTTTGGTTTATCTGGTAAATCATTCATTCCTCTACTAATTGGTTCTGGTTGTGGTGTACCTGCTATTATGGCATCAAAAACAATTGAACAAGATAATGATCGTCGATTAACAATTATGACTGCTACATTTATTCCATGTGGAGCTAAACTTCCAGTAATTGCTTCTATGGGTGCTATTATTTGTGGACGTTTATCAGGTAACTGGGAAGCTGCTGGTTTCATTGCTCCTGCTATGTATTTTACAGGTATTGTTGCTGTGTTAGTATCTGCTATTATGTTAAAGAAGACAAAACCATTCAGTGGAAAACCTGCTCCATTTGTTATGGAATTACCTCAATATCACATTCCGTCAGTTAAGACTGTTTTATTACATGTTTGGGAACGTTTAAAAGCATTCTTGAAGAAAGCCGGAACAATTTTAGTTGTTGCTTGTATCATTATCTGGTTCTTATCAACATTTGGATTTGAAGGTGGTGCCTTCTGTATGGTTGAAAATATGAACAACTGCTTATTAGCTTCTGTTGGAAATATCTTTGCTCCATTATTCGCTCCTCTTGGATGGGGTAATTGGCAAGCATGTGCTTCTGCCTTAACTGGATTCTCTGCAAAAGAAGCCATCGTTGGTACAATGGGTGTATTGGCAAATGTTTCTGACGAATTAGAAGAAGCTGCCGGTGCCGATGCTATGGCAATTGCTGCATGGTTTCCAACAGCTGCTGCTGGTCTATCATACTTAATCTTTAACTTATTAGATTCACCTTGTTTAGCTGCTATTTCTACAATGGCATCTGAAATGAATGATCGTAAGTGGTTCTGGTTTGCGATTCTATTCCAAAATGTATTTGCTTATGCATTCACATTTGTGATTTATCAATTCGCATTATTGATTTTAGGAGAAGCTTCATTTGGTGTAGGAACTGTTGCTGCTATTATTGTATTGGCATTCTTCCTATTCATGCTGTTTAGACCAGATCCTTATAAAGATCAAAAGAGTTATTCAAAGCTTTCCGTAGAAAACAAATAAGATTATAATGAAGCCAGAGCAATCTGGCTTCAATTTATAGGAGGACATTATGCATTTAGTAGATATTTTTATTATTTTAATCTTAGCTGCTTATTGTGGATGGGTTCTCTATAAGCATTTTAAGAAATCTGACGATTGTACTCATGTTTGTTCTTCTTGTTCAGCAACAAGTTGTCATTTAACAGAGTATACGAAGCAAATTAATAAAATAAGACAGGAGAATCATCATGGGTAGTTCAACAGGTTCTATGTTTTGGATGTTTCTGTGTGTCATCATTATTTATATTGTAGGTATGTGCATTTATACGTTAATAGAAAAAATAAGGAAAAAGAAATGAATTTAGTCGATATTGTTTTAATTTTATTCATTGGATGTTTATTTATCTTTTGTTTAAAAAGTGCTTCTAAACATTTTAAAGGAGAAGGTGGATGTTGTGGTGGAGGTTCTACTATCTTACCTGAAGAAGATAAGGTATTAGAAAATCCAATTATTGGCAATAAAATAATTAAAATTGAAGGCATGACATGTGAAAATTGTTCCAATCGTGTTAAAAGAGCTTTAAATAAATTAGAAGGTGTTTCGGCAACCGTTTCTTTAAGAAGAAATCAAGCTATGGTTTCTTTTGATCGAAAGATAGATGATGAACTTCTTAAACAAACAATTGAAAATTTAGATTATAAAGTTCTTTCTATAGAATAATGGGTTCATCGAATCCATTTTTTTATGATATGATATGTAGGCGAGGTTTATTATGAATTTAGAAGAAAATTTAAAAAAATATGCAGAGTTATTGGTGCGCTCTGGATTAAATGTACAAAAGGATCAAATTGTCGTAGTACAAGCACCAATTGAGGCGTATCAATTAGTACGTGAAATTGTCGAAAAATCTTATGAAATAGGAGCAAGTGATGTGATTGTTCGCTATAAAGATGAAGTAGTGGATCATATTGAATATATGCATAAAACGGTTGAAGAATTATCGACTTATGCAGATTTCAATGCTCTTATGTATAACAGTACAGCTAAAGCTGGTGCGTGTTATTTAATGTTGATTGGGGATGACCCTGATTTGATGAGTGATGTGGATTCTAAAAAAATTTCTGCTTTTTCAAAAGCTAAAAATGAGGCGACTCCAGATTATCGAAATGGTCGTCAATTTATGAAAAACAGTTGGTGTATTGCAGCTGTATCATCACAAAAATGGGCTGAAAAAGTATATCCAAATGATTCAGATTCTTATATGAAATTATGGGATGCGATTTTTAAGGTTGCCAGAGTCTATGGAAATTCAATTGAAAACTGGGAAAATCATAAACAATCTTTCTTTAAGAAAATGGAAATTATGAATTCAATGAAGATTTCTTCTTTACATTATTCTAATTCTTTAGGAACAGATTTTACTGTAAAAATGAATAAAGGCTATCAATTCGTTGGTGGGGGATCTTATTTGGAAAATGGTAATTATTATTTTCCAAATATGCCAACAGAAGAATTGTTTTCATGCCCTAATCGCTTAAGTGCAAATGGGAAATTAGTGGCATCAAAGCCATTATGTTATAACGGGTCAATGATTGAAGATTTCTGGTTTACATTCAAAGATGGAAAAGTAGTTGATTTTGATGCGCGTATTGGAAAAGATGTTCTACAGTCAATTATGGATATTGATGAGAATGCATCTTATTTAGGGGAAGTGGCATTGGTTCCGTATGATTCACCAATTTCCAATTTAAATACGATTTTTTATGAAACACTATTAGATGAAAATGCAGCTTGTCATTTTGCCTTAGGGACATCATTTGCCGAATGCATTGAAGGCGGTTTGGAAATGAGTGAAGAAGAATTGTTGAAGAATGGTATGAATCAATCGTTAACACATGTTGATTTTATGATTGGAACAAAGGATTTGAGTGTTGTCGCCACATGTGAAGATGGAAAAAAAGTACCTATTTTCGTAAATGGAAATTTTTCTTCCATATTTGACTAATGAATTGAAAATCAGTATCATACTGTTATTGGGGGAATAGAAATGAGCAAAGAGAAAGCGGTAGATGAATTAAGAAATATGAAGATTCAAGAGTCTAACTTGGATATCAATGAACCGACTCTTAGAAATTTTGATATTTCAGATGTTTTAGAAGCGCCTGAAAAACAAGCGGAAAAGAAAGTGTTTGGAAAGCGTTCGAAACGAAAAGCAACTGAAGTTAAAATTAAAGAAATAAATGAACTTGAAAGTCCTAAAGATGAACAAGAAGATAAATTTGCAGAAGAATTATCCATTACTATTGATGATGTAGCACCAGCTGTACTGGAAGTACAACCTGAAATTGTAGATTCTATTCAAAATGGTACATTGGATACAGAACAGGTCCCAGGAAAAGAAATAGAAGAAGAGTCTGATTCTGTTGAAGATGAAGATCCTATTTCTTATGATTTAGAGGAAGAGGAAGATTTTGACCAAGAGGATGAGGATGTCTTTTATCAGAAAAAACGTTTTTTGGCCTCACAATATGCCAAACTTGAAGAGTATTTAGAAAAACAATCACAAGAGGGATATCATTTTATTCGTCGTAGAGGGAAGAAGTTTTATTTCAAACAAGGAGAACCTAAACATTACTATTATTCCTGCTGTTATTTTCAATTAGATCCATTAAAAGAAGATTGGCAGAAATGGGAAAAAGATGGATGGAAATTAGTAGGTAGAGGGACTGGAAAAAACAATGCGGAAGCTGGATGGTATATTTTTAGAAATTACTTACCAGTTGGTGAATATAAAAAAGAAATTGATAATGAATCAGAGAAATATCGCTTGTTTAGAAAATTAAGTAGCTCTTATCGTTCAACTGTATTCTTATTCTTTGTTGTTATGGCTGTATGCGGTGTAACTGGTTATCTTCAATATCAGTACCATGGTTTTTTGGCAACATTAATTGCGTGTGGAGCGATTGCGGTTATATCGTTATTTTTCTTTATTCTTTATGCAAGATACTATTTCTTAGCGCGTAGTGCCTTTAGAAAACTAAAAACGACTTTACGATTAAAAGAAAAAGATGCTTTTATTCGTACACAAAATGTTCCGGATTACTCCGAATCTCAAGAAGAATTGGATAAAGATTGGGATGAATTAGAAAAACAGGAAGAAGCTGAATAGTTTCTTTCTTTTTTATTGACATTTGATATAAGTATTTTAGACTATTAATAATTAATATACTTAAATAGTGGAGGAATTATGGAAAAAGAAGAAATGATTAGTTTAATTGATACTTATTGTTTTGAATCATTTGACCTTTTAAAGAGATTTCAAGGACCTCGTAATAAATTAAGAGCGAAAGACGTCTTTGTTTTAATCTACATTTATTACAATGAGGATCATAAGGTGACGATTTCGGATTTATCATTGGCTTTACATGTAACGCCTGCTGCAGTTAGTCAAAGTGTGAATAGTTATGAAAGACTAGGATGGGTAAAACGAATTCGAAGTATGGAAGATCGAAGAACCGTTTACGTCCAAATATCGGATTCAATGCAGAAAATTATTGAAGAGGAATGGGAAAAGAACCAAAAGAAGTTATCTAATTATTTAGATTATTTAGGTGATGATGCTGAAAACTTTGTTCGTATCATTCAAAAAACAGCTCAATATATGAATTTAACACATGATGAGAACGTTAAAAATATTTTTGATTTATCTAAAAAAATATATTAAAAAAATAAGGAGATTTTTTCTCCTTATTCATTTTCCATAGCGTCCATCTTTTGTCTATATAGACGTCTTCTTTCTAGAGCTGTTAATCCTTTTTTACGAATACGAATCGCATCTGGTGTCACTTCGACTAATTCATCATCGTTGATCCACTCTAATGCTTCTTCTAATGAGAAGACTCTAGGTGGTGTCAGCAACATGGCTTCATCACGTCCAGTTGAACGAATTGCTGTTAACTTCTTATTCTTTAAAGGATTGACATCCATATCTATATTCTTAGCACTTTCACCAATAATCATACCTTCATAGACTTCTGTTTGGGGGCCAATAAATAAAGCACCACGTTCTTGTAGATTCCATAAAGCGTATGTCATAGCGGTTCCTGTTTCTGTTGAAATCATAGCTCCTTGCATACGTTGATTGATTTCGCCTTTAAAAGGTTCATATCCACAAACTCTTCGAATTAAGGTTCCTTCGCCATGTGTTTCATTAATAAAATCGGTTCTAAATCCTAACATACCACGGGTTGGCACTTGATAAGTAATTCGATCATAACCGGCATCTTCTTCTAAGTTAACCATAACTCCTTTTCTTAGGTTTAATTTATTAATAATGGTTCCTTGGTATTGGCTTGGAGCAATGCAGATTACTTCTTCAATTGGTTCTACTTTGACACCATTTTCTTCGTGAAGAATAACTTCTGGTTTCGATACCGCTAGTTCATATCCTTCACGACGCATATTTTCGATTAAAATTGAAATATGAAGTTCTCCACGTCCACTGACTTTAAAACAGTCTGCTGAATCTGTTGGTTCAACTTTTAATCCAACATTGACTTCTAATTCACGTTCTAGTCTTTCTTTGATATTTCTACTTGTGACAAATTTTCCACTTTGTCCCTGGAATGGAGATGTATTAACATGGAAGTTCATGGAAAGGGTAGGTTCCTCAATTGGAATTTGTTCCATCGGTTCAATGTGATCAATATCACAAATTGTATCCCCGATGTTGATATCAGGCATACCTGCTAAGACCACGATGTCGCCACTTCTTGCTTCTTTAACATCCGTTCTGGATAATCCTTTATAAACAAAACATTTAGAAATGGTTTCTTTCTTTTCGAATCCATCTTCATTACAACGGATATATTGACTTCCTTGTTTTAAGACACCTTTGTATACACGTCCAATTCCTAATCGTCCAATGTATTCATCATAAGCTAAGGCACTAATCTGCATTTGAACTGGTTGGTCATCTAAATCCGGATAAACTTCACAGTGCTTTAAAATGGTATCGAATAAAGGATCGATATTGGTAGATGGTTCATTTAATTCATATTGAACAATTCCTTCACGCGCAATTCCATAAAGAATAGGGAAATCCAATTGTTCATCTGTGGCATTTAAATCTAAGAATAAGTCATAGACTTCATCGACAACTTCTTCGGCACGCTGATCTTTTTTATCGATTTTATTGATTAATAAGATTGGTTTTAATCCTATCTCTAAAGCTTTTGAAAGAACAAAACGAGTTTGTGGCATTGGTCCTTCAGAAGCGTCTACTAATAGTATTACTGTGTCAACAGTACGAATAATACGTTCAACTTCACTTGAGAAATCAGCATGGCCTGGTGTATCCACAATATTAATTTTGACTCCATTGTGGATGACAGAACAGTTCTTTGAATAAATGGTGATTCCACGTTCTCTTTCTAGGTCATTGGAGTCCATGACACAATCTACAACTTCTTCATTGTCTCTAAAGACATCACTTTGTCGCAAGAAAGCATCAACTAATGTAGATTTTCCAGCATCGACATGGGCAATGACCGCTATATTTAAAATCTTTTCTTTTTCCATATTTGGCCTCTCTTTCATTTTTTAGAAAACCGATGATATTATAAAGCATGTGTTCGAAAACCGCAATAATTTATGATACAATAAAAACGTTATTAAAGGAGATTGTTATGCAGGTAAGATATTTTAGAGAATGGTCAGAAAATTTACATAGATTTATGGAATTTAAAATGTATGGACATGCCGGTAAATTATGTCTTGTCATCCCATGTCAGGATGGACGTTTCTTTGAGTGGGAAGACAGAGGTATGTTTGATTTGATGTCTGAATATATAGAAGATGGAAGAATTCAATTTGTGACTTGTGATACCATCGATCAGGAAAGCTGGTCAAGTCATGGTTCTACTTATGATCGTATGCGTGCTCAAGAAGCATGGGTGAATTATATTGTATATGAATTGATGCCAAGTGCCATTTATAAAGCAGGTTTACCTGAAGACAGCACTTGTATGGTGATGGGAGCTAGCTTGGGAGCAAGTCATGCCGCTAACTTTGCGTTCCGTTTCCCATATCGTTTCGATAAGTGTCTAGCCTTATCTGGTTTATATGATTTTGAACCTGGATGGTACTATGATGATTATCGTGATGAAATTTCTTACAACAATAATCCATGTGCCTATTTAGCGAATCTGGATCCAAATCATCCATATGCTCAAAAGTACAATGAAAACCAAATCATTATATGCTGTGGACAAGGTAGTTGGGAAGAAGAAGGATTGGTGACTGTTCGTCGCCTAAAGGATATTTTAGAAGGTAAAGGTATTCATATCTGGATTGATATTTGGGGTTATGATGTTTATCATGACTGGCCATGGTGGGAAACACAAATACGTTACTTCTTACCACAAATGATTTAATAAGAACTCGAAAGAGTTCTTTTTAAGGAGAGAGAACATGATTTTAAAAAAGAAAGAGAAAGTAGATTTTGATGCCAAATTAGAGCAACAAACATGGGATGATGATGTTTCACTAATCCATTATACGGGGGCTATTCCTACCTGGATTTTCTACATGATTGTCACCAAAGGAATCATGTGGCTAATCATGACAGGATTAACAAAATTGATTTCTTTGTTGATGAACAATTTAGGAATTGGTGCCGTAACGAATACGGATTTGCCTTATTTGTTGACATGTTGGCAGGGAATTGTGATTTTTATTTTAGGATTGTTGATTATCATTTTATACACTGTTTTTGATATAAACTGCATGATTTTATTAAGTGATAATGTACTTCACCAAAGGAATAAAAAATTAATCACTATCATGAAAGAATCAATTGAAACTGTAAAATACTTAGCGCATCCAAAAGCAATTATTCTATTTGTTTATATTACCTTACTAGCACCTTTGACAATGAGTATTTACGGAATCACATTAACGGAATCTTTCTATATCCCGGATTTTATTACTTCTGTCATTGAAGCCAATGCTTATATGCGAATCCCATATTATGCAGCTTTGATTTTAATTACTGTGATTGCTTTTTTCTATTTATTTACATTCCATTTTATGGTCTTACGTAAAGAAAATATTTCGGTTGCGATGCATACAAGTCGAGTCTGTGTTTGGAAGGATAAATGGAATTTTATCAAACGTTATGGTTTTTTCTTGATTAAGAGTTTATTGATTGTATTGGCAATTGCGATTGTTATGGTAGGAATTCCGTTTCTATTACTTTACTTTGGCTTTAATGGAAATATTCCACGTTTCTGGTTATGCTTTTTCTTGTGGCATACGATATTATGGTATTACTTAGTAAAAGCTTTATTTACTCCATTCCAGTTTATGGAATTGAATCGTATTTATGAAAGTTACACTACAGAAAATGAAGGACAAATGATGTATCCGAAACATTCTCTACACATCCGCTTCTGGCTGGTAGGAATTGTTGTGTATGCATGCATTATTGGAATTGGATTTGGAAGTTCTTTGGATGAAATGTTTGATTATATTTATCCAATTAAAACGCCTAGTAAAGTAATTGCTCATAGAGCAGGTGGTACACTCGCTAATGAAAATACGATTCTTGGCCTAGAGGCTTCTATTGAAAAAGGTGTTTATGCAGGAGAAATTGATATTCAACGAACCAAAGATGGACATTATATTGTCAATCATGATGATAACTTGCTCAGACTAACAGGAGTTAACAAAAAATCGTATGAATTGACTTTGGATGAATGTAAACAATTAAAAATCAAGAATACCTTTGATTCAACTAAGCCAGATACAGAAATGGCGACCATTGAAGAAATGCTGGATTGTTCAAAAGGAAGAATTCATCTATATGTTGAACTAAAAGGGGAAACAGCGGATTGGCAAATGGCCGAAGATTTATATCAAATGATCAAAGAAAGAGATATGATTGATGAAGTGACCGTTATTTCTTTGAAATATGATTTAATTTCAAAACTGGAAACAACGTATCCTGAGGTATCAACTGGATATTTATGTTATATATCACTAGGAAATATAGGCCAATTGAAATGTGATCAATTACTTTTAGAGGATGAACTGGCAAGTTATGATGTTATTGAAGAAGCGCATGATAATAATAAAGAAGTTTATATTTGGACGGTTGACACAGCTACTTCTATAAAGTATAGAATGCTGGATGATTCGGATGGAATTATCACGGATGAAGTAACGTTAGCGGATGATATGTATGATCAATTAGAAAAACGTAGTGACTTTAACCGAGTTCTTGATTTCTTCTTATATCAGGTTCTATAATACTTAATACGTTAATTAAAAAGGATTCAGAAATAAAACTGAATCCTTTTTTTAGTTGAAAACAAATATTTTTTGAGCAATATCGTAGGCTGCCATAATAACGGATTTCATTGGTTTGGACTTTGCTTCCATAGAGAAACCTGTTATGGTATGTTTTACGGCTTTGTAGGCATCGTAATTCGTGTCTTTAAAGTATTGCCACAATAAGTCTTTTTTATGTAAATTTTCATTTGTATTCGAACGAATGCATAAAACAGTAGAGACAGCACAAAGCATTGATAAATACTTAATCATATAAGTTTTTAAATGTTCATCTTTGTATTCTTCTAAATGACAACTATCTATCATCATACGGTTAACTTTGAGTTGTTGATCAATTCTGGAAATCATAACCTTTTCGTTTACAGATTGATCATTACGTCCAATAAAATATTGATATAAATCTTCATCCATATAATACATCGTCTTTACATAAGGTAAGGGAATGTAGGCATATAGATTATCAACATAGAACGTATGTTTTGGAAGTTCTAACTTGCAGTCTTTTAATAATTGTGTTCGGTAAATGATGGAATGCATTAAAAGATTTTGTTGTGGCAAGAAATGTTTTGTGTCTGACCATGTAAAGATTTCATTCACAGGGAATACATTCTTGTATTTAATTGGTGTTTTTTTGTTGGCACTTGGCTTATTGTAGACGTAGTTGGCAATATACATGTCAACCATTTCATTCTTTTCAACTTTTTCTTTGATTGTATTGAGTACCATTTTGAATGCATCTGTGTCAAACCAGTCATCACTGTCGAGTACTTTATAATACAAACCAGTTGCATTTTTTAAACCAGTGTTGACTCCTTGTCCATGTCCACCGTTTTCTTGATGAATGCATTTAATTGTATCTGGATACTTCTCTTGATAATCATCTCCAATTTGTCCGGTGTTGTCTTTTGATCCATCATCAATAATGATGACTTCGACATCCTCTGGATTTTCTAAACAGGATTCAATGGCTTTTGCCATATAATCCTGGGAATTATAACTGGGAATCGCAATTGTAAGATATTTCATATCTTTTCCTTTCTAAAAACAAAAGTACTGAAAATCAGTACTTTTAACCAACCAACATAACATCACGAATATTAGGAACTTCATCCATTAGAATCAGACGGATTCCTTCGCTAAAGTCTGCAGCTGCCATCATACATCCAGAACATGCTCCTTTAAAAGCAACGTATACAACCGCATTTTCATCAACGCCTAATAATTCAATATCACCGCCATCGTGTTGAATATAAGGCCTTATTTTATCTAAACAAACTTCAATGGCTTGTTCATCAGGCATCGGATTTTCTGTGACTTCATCGTTCATTTCTTCTTGATTTTTTACTTCTTCACTCATAATGTCACTCCTTACCGAACTATTGTAATACAAAAATGACTTTAAGTCCAATAAATCACTTTATATAAAGTAAAAAAAGACCTGATTCTTAAGAATCAAGTCTTATCGATTAGATTTCGAAAATGTCGCTAAATGCTTTTAAAGCACCATCTGTATTGTGAGCTAATACTTTCTTAGCTAATACTTTTCCTAATTGAACACCTTCCTGATCAAAACTATTGACATTCCATGTAAATCCTTGGAACATGATCTTATTTTCAAAGTGACTTAATAAAGCACCTAAAGAAGCAGGGGATACTTCATCACCAATGATAATGCTGGATGGTTTTCCACCACTAAAGTACTTATTTGGATTTTCATCTTCTTTACCACATGCAAAGGCAACAATTTGGGCAATGACATTAGCACATAGTTTCTTTTGTGATGTACTGTCTTCAATAATGACATCATTTCCTAATTGACTGTTTTTGTATCCGATAAATTGAAGTGGAATAATATCACTACCTTGGTGTAATAATTGATAGAAACTATGTTGTCCATTTGTTCCTGGTTCACCAAAGATAATTGGTCCTGTTTCATAGCTGATTGGCTGGGCAAAACGGTTAACTGTCTTTCCGTTTGATTCCATATCGCATTGTTGTAAATGAGCAGGGAAACGAGCTAATGCTTGTGAATAAGGTAAAACAGCAGTAGCTTGATATCCTTGAACGTTTCTTTCGTATACACCAATTAAGGCATCCAGCATTTCTGGATTTTGACGGATGTCTTTATTCGTTGCGAGTTTGTCTTCAGCTGCAGCTCCATCTAAGATTTGTGCAAATACTTCTGGTCCAAAAGCAAGAGACAAAATCATACCACCAACAGCTGAGCTGGAAGAGAAACGTCCACCAATATAATCATCCATAAAGATGGCTGTTAAGTAATCCGTTCCTTGTGCCATTGGAGAAGTAGCACTTGTGACAGCTAACATATGTTTTTTAGGATCAAGTCCTGCTTGTACTAAAGCATTTTTAACAAATGCTTCATTTGTCAATGTTTCTAGAGTCGTTCCTGATTTAGAAACAACAACAAATAATGAATGAGCTAAATCAACAGAATTTAATACTGCTGTTGCATCATCAGGGTCAACATTGGAAATGAATTTTGCTTCCATTTTTAATGTGTTGTTTTTTCTTGCCCAGTTTTCTAAAGCAATGTATAAAGCACGAGGTCCTAAATCAGAACCACCAATACCAATTTGAACAGCAGTTGTGAATGGTTCACCGTTTTCGTTGACTACTTCACCAGCATGTACTTTATTGGCGAAATCAGCAGCTTTCTTTTGTTGCTCTACATAGAAATCACGTTTATTTACACCATCAACAACAACATCATTTCCTAACTGTCCACGTGCTAATTGGTGCAATACCAAACGTTTTTCGCCTGTATTGATGACTTCTCCATTATATAAAGCAGCATATTTGTCAACTAGTTGTGCTTCGTCGGCTAAATCTTGAAGTAAATCTAAAACTTGATCGTTTACTTGCTTTGCAGCGTAATTATAGTTCAAACCAGCAGCCATTGGGATGGAATAGTTTTGAACACGTTTTGCTCCATTTTCACCAGCCATTTCTACTTTGATGTCTACAGCATTTTTCTTTGCCATTAGAGCATCATAAGCTTTTAAGGTATCTAAGTTATTCCAACTTATCATAATAAATAATTCCTCCATTCTTTGTGTTTAATAACACAATTTCGTTAGTTCTATTATACAAAAATATAAAGATGATTACTATCACGAATTTTTCGGATATAATGTTTTTGGTGATAAGTATGAAATGTGCATTGTTGTTTCCGGGAATTGGTTATCAATTTGATCGACCTTTGTTTTATTATGTAAAGAAATTATTGAAACATTATCAATATGACATAATTGAAATACCATATACTGGATTTCCTGATAAAATTTTAGGGAATAACGATCTAATGAGAGAATCTTTTAATATAGCTTATCGACAGACATTTGAATTATTAAAGAATGTTGATTTAAATTCTTTTGATTCAGTCCTTATGATTGGTAAAAGCATCGGAACGGCTGTAGGTTGTGCTTATCTAAATGAAAAGAAAATTAATTATCATTCTATTTTATATACGCCTTTAGAAATGACTTTTGATTTTTTATTAAATGATTGTATTTTATTTCATGGGACTAGTGATCCTTGGATGGATACAAATATAATCTATAATCAATGTAAGGATTTAAATTTACATATTTATAAACAAGCGAATCATTCTTTAGAAACAGGAGATGTTGATAGGGATTTGGAAATTTTAAAAGATGTGATGCACTATACAAATTTGTATTTAAAGGAGATGAATGAATGGATTGTCTGATTTCTTCACAATATGAATTAGAACGTTTTATGTCAACTTGCATTGATTCTTCTGTTACGTTAACCATTTATCCTTTAAAAGAAAGAATTGATATAAGTGAATTTACCAATCGCCTAAAAAGGGTAGAAGTAGTTGGTAATCAGGAGTGTTTATGTCATTACAATGATGTTTTATATCTTCATGATATATGCCAAGAGAATGGGATTTCTTTTTCTTTTCTAAGTACAGGTAAATATTTTGAAAAAGATGGAATTGAATACATAATTAAAGTGGTTGATCAGGAGCGTCAGGCTTTAAAAGCAAACTTGAATATAGACTGGTATGATATTGATTTATTTAAACGAATTGAAAAGTCCAAATTTCGTAGTTCTTTTCATTTAAAGAAGAAAGACATAGAGTACATAGAAAAAAAGGGAATGGATACAATTCAAAGGCATGCATATGATTTTGTTCATCAAAGACTATCACCATCTTTTATCCCAAATGATGGCAAACAAACTCCCATGAAAGGCCATCCTGTTTTCATTGCTCAACATGCTACAGCATGTTGTTGTCGAGGGTGTTTATATAAGTGGCATGGCATAGAAGAGAATAGGGAATTATCTAAAAAAGAGGAAGATTATATTGTTTCAATTTTAATAAAATGGATAAATAATGAATTAGAAAGAAAGAGTTAGCGTATGTAAACTCTTTCTTTTCTTTTTAAAATAAAAACCTTTAAAAAATGAGCATTATGACGTAAAATAAAACTGTATGTAAGCATGCATAATTTTTATTATGCAAAACAAGGAGGAAATTTTATCATGCCAAGAGCAAGAAAATCGATGGATGGTAACCAAGCTGCCGCTCACGTTGCGTACGCTTATACGGAAGTAGCTGCTATTTACCCAATTACTCCATCAAGTCCTATGGCAGACTTTGTTGATCAATGGTCAGCTGCAGGATTAAAGAACATTTTTGGTAACCAGGTTGTTGTTAGTGAACTAGAATCTGAAGCTGGTGCTGCTGGTGCCGTACATGGTTCGTTAGGAACTGGTGCTTTGACAACTACATTCACTGCATCTCAAGGGTTATTATTAATGATCCCAAATATGTACAAAATTGCTGCTGAACAATTACCATGTGTATTTGATGTTTCAGCTCGTACAATCTCTACTCATGCATTGAACATCTTCGGTGATCATTCCGATGTTTATGCTTGTAGACAAACTGGTTTCGCAATGTTATGTGAAACAAACCCTCAAGAAGTTATGGATTTATCTCCAGTTGCACACTTATCTGCATTAGAAGGCAAAGTTCCATTCATTAACTTCTTTGATGGATTCCGTACTTCTCATGAAATCCAAAAGATTGAAGAATGGGATTACGAAGACTTAAAAGAAATGTGTCCAATGGATGCTGTTAAGGCATTCCGTGAACATTCTTTAAACCCAGAACACCCAACTATGCGTGGTTCTCACGAAAATGGTGACATTTTCTTCCAACATCGTGAAGCATGTAACTCTACTTATGATGCTTTACCAGCTGTTGTTGAAAAATACATGGGTAAAATTAATGAAAAATTAGGAACTAACTATGACTTATTCAACTACTATGGTGATCCTGAAGCTGATCGTGTCATCATCGCTATGGGTTCAATCAATGACGTTGTTGAAGAAGTAATCGACTACTTAAGCGCTAAAGGTGAAAAAGTTGGTTTAGTTAAAGTTCGTTTATATCGTCCTTGGTCTTCAAAACACTTATTAAAAGTTTTACCTAAGACTGCTAAGAAAGTTGCTGTATTAGACCGTACAAAAGAACCAGGTGCTTTAGGTGATCCTCTATTCTTGGATGTTGCTACAACATTAAGAGAAGCTGGATTAAATGACATCGTATTAAATGGTGGTCGTTATGGTTTAGGTTCTAAAGATACTCCACCTTCAAGTGTATTCGCTATTTACGAAGAATTGAAGAAAGATGCACCTCGTCCTCGTTTCACAATTGGTATCGTGGATGATGTTACTAACTTATCATTACCAGAAGTTAAACCAGCTCCTATTACTTCAGCTGCTGGAACAGTAGAATGTAAATTCTGGGGATTAGGTGGAGATGGTACTGTAGGTGCTAACAAGAACTCTACAAAGATTATTGGTGACCACACTGATAAATATATCCAAGCTTATTTCCAATATGACTCTAAGAAGACTGGTGGTATCACTATTTCTCACTTACGTTTTGGAGATAACCCAATTAAATCACCATACTATATCAACCAAGCTGACTTCGTAGCTTGCCATAACCCTTCCTATGTTGTTAAGGGATACAAGATGGTTCAAGATGTTAAACCTGGTGGTGTATTCATGATTAACTGTCAATGGGATGATGAAGAATTAGCTAAGAACTTAAATGCGGAAGCTAAGAAGTACATCTATGACAACAATATTCAATTGTATACAATCAATGCGATTGATAAAGCAATTGAAATTGGTATGGGTAAACGTACAAATACAATCTTACAATCTGCATTCTTTAAACTTGCTAATGTAATGCCTATTGACGAAGCTGTTGAATACATGAAAGCTGCTGCTAAGAAATCTTACTCTAAGAAGGGTGATGCAGTTGTTGAAATGAACTATAAAGCAATCGACGCTGGTGTTGATGCAACTCATAAAGTAGAAGTTCCTGCTTCTTGGGCTAATCCAGAAGCTGATGCTGCTCCTGCTGCATTATCAGGACGTCCTAAGACTGTTCAATTAGTTAAAGATATCATGTTCCCAGTTGGAAACATGGATGGAGATAGCTTACCAGTATCTAAGTTCGTTGGTAATGCTGATGGACAATGGGAAACTGGTGCTAGTGCTTATGAAAAACGTGGTACTGCTGTAATGGTTCCTGCTTGGGACCCAGAAACTTGTGCTCAATGTAACTCATGTGCATTTGTATGTTCTCACGCTACATTACGTCCATTTATCTTAAATGCTGATGAAGTAGCTGCTGCTCCTGAACAAATTAAATTAGCTGATTCTAAACATGCTACTGAAGCAGGTATGAAATATACTATGAGTATTTCTCCATTAGATTGTATGGGATGTGGTGAATGTGTTACTGTATGTCCAATGGCTGCTAAAGGTGCATTGAAGATGGTTCCTCAAGCTGACTTAGCTGACCAACAACCTGTATTCGATTACTTAGTTGCTAATGTTGGTAAGAAAGCTATTAAACCAGTATTTACAGATGCTACTCCAATTGGTTCTCAATACAACCAACCATTATTAGAGTTCTCTGGATCATGTGCTGGATGTGCTGAAACATCATATGCTCGTTTAGTTACTCAATTATTTGGTGAAAACATGTATGTATCAAATGCTACTGGATGTTCTTCTATCTGGGGTGGTCCAGCTGCTACTTCTCCATACACAGTAAATAAAGACACATTAAAAGGACCTGCTTGGTGTAACTCATTGTTCGAAGACAATGCTGAACATGGATTTGGTATGAACTTAGGACAAAAGACTTTACGTGCTCAAACAATCGCTAAATGTGCTGAATTAGCTGAAAATGGATCTGCTGAATTAAAAGCTGCATTCGATGCATTCGTTGCTACTAAAGAAGATACAAAAGCAAATACTCCAGCTGCTGCTGCTTTAGTTGCTGAAATTGAAAAAGATGGATCTGCATTAGCAAGCGAAATCTTAGAAATGAAAGATTACTTACCTAAGAAGTCTGTATGGATCTTCGGTGGAGATGGTTGGGCTTATGACATCGGTTATGGTGGATTAGACCATGTTCTTGCATCTGGAGAAAACGTAAATGTTATGGTATTCGATACAGAAATGTATTCTAATACTGGTGGACAAGCTTCTAAAGCTAGTAACATTGGTGAAGTTTGCCAATTCGCTGCTGCTGGTAAAGAAATCAAGAAGAAATCATTAACTGAAATTGCCATGACTTATGGTTATGTATATGTTGCTCAAATTGCTTTAGGTGCTAACCCTGCTCAAGCAGTTAAGTGTATCGCTGAAGCAGAAGCTTACAATGGACCATCATTAATCGTTGGTTATGCTCCTTGTGAATTACACGGTATTGCTAAGGGTGGTATGAACCATTGTCAAGATGAAATGAAGAAAGCTGTTGCTTCTGGTTACTGGAACTTATTCTCATTCAATCCTGCATTGAAAGAACAAGGAAAGAACCCATTCACATTAACTTCTAAAGCTGGTGATGGATCTTACCAAGCATTCTTGAACAATGAAGCTCGTTACACTCGTTTAATTAAGCCATTCCCAGAAAGAGCTGAAAAATTATTCGCTAAGTCTGAAGAAGTTGCTAAAGAACGTTACGAGCACTTACAAAAATTAGTAGAATTATATAAATAATTCTTAAAAAAATAGTTGGAATTTACAGTTTAGTAGATGAAGATGAACGGACCTATTTTGATAGGTCCTTTTTTTATGTAATTGTTTAAGTTTTTCGAATTTTTTATATAATATAAAGTATGGAAAGAAAATTAAGAAAATATAGAGATTTGTTGAATATTTCTTCATTTGGTGTATTTATTTTTGGTGTATGGACGCTTACTAAATTATCTATACAGATTTTTTTGTTACCGAATGAAGAATCCATATTTGCGGATTTAAATTTAGAACCTGAGGTTGAAATTATTTATATAATTGCGATATTTGCTTTTTTACTATTGGAAATTTTACTTCGTTTCATTGTTTGGAAGTCAGCTCGCAAAGAAGCTAAAATGAAAAAGAATAAATATGTATACTTATTCTTTGTTTTCCTTTTGTTAATAGAATCTGTTGTCAACGCTGGATATATGTGTTTAGAAATTATTTCTTTTGACTTTCCTGATGGATTTAATATCATCGATTATGTTGTCGAATTGTTTGTGGAAAGTGCCAACTTATTCTTTGTGTGTGAGGTTCTTGTGACTTCTATTTTATGTAAGAAGTATGTAAAACGACTAAAGAAGGAGGCAAATATATGAATATAGATTTTCATTATTATGCCACTTATTGTGCAGCTTATCTTGCGGGGTATTCTCATAACGAAAGCTTAGATATTTGTTACAGTGCACAATTTGTTGATTGTTGTTCAAAATCTTTTTTAGACCATATTGATGGACCAGAAAAGGCAGCTACTACACAACTTCAATTGGAATTAATTAATCATTCTACGGATGTTTTTGGCTTACAGGATATTACACGAATTTGGTCTTCTTTTCATTTTTTACCAGGGAATTTAAATACAGATTTCAAGCGAAATAAAACATATAAACAAAAGTATCAATTAATCTGTAAACCCAATAGTGAATTATTAAAAGATACTGTAGAACTGGCGCATAATCAATCATTGCAGCATGTTGGTATGGCTATGCATATTTTAGCGGATACATGGGCGCATCAAAATTTTGCAGGAACTCCTTCTTTAGTTGTTAATAATACAACAGACTATTTTTATGAAATAAAAGAAGATGGTCAAGAAATTAAAATTAATTTTAATCATAATCCCGCTACAAAAGATAAGATTGAAAAATTAGAATATACAAATTCTGTATACACGTCCAATGAGAATTCCGTGATGAATTTAGGGCATGGAAGAGCAGGTCATTTACCAGATTATAGTTTTATAAAGTATAAATATTTACCTGCTTGGAATGATTATAATGAATTAATCAAAGATAATCCTTCCGATTATTGGCATGCTTTCTGTCAGATGGTTTATGCCATGAAGTATTGTAGAAATGATTTTGATACATTTGAATTAGATACCTATGCTTTTGATCAAGTTGAAAAGTATAAAGAAGAAATCCAATCTATATTCAATAAAAGACAATTAGATGATTCACTTGATTTTAAAAAGCTTGCAGAAACGATTTCTGGTCAAACAATTCCTGATTTTGATTTAAATCTATATGTTGATGAGTATTTGACTTCTTCAAATAAAGATGAAACTTTCTTAGGAAAATTTATCAATGCAGCTTTAAAACAAAAAGGAATGGTAACAACGAAAATATTTAATTCCGGTAATAAACTAGCGGGTATTTCAGTAAGCTATCATAAAAGTGGGCTACAGAGAGTAAAAGATTTTATTAAACTTCATACCACAAAAAAGGTGGAGGTATAGTTATATGACATCACAGAAAATAAAAAACGGAATTGCGGCAATTTTTATGCTGTTATGTGCTGTTGGTTTAATTTATTTTCCAAATGAAGGTTTTTATGTTGTTGTCTGCATTATTGCTTTTGGAATTACGATTAAAGGATTCCGTCAATTAATTTATTACCTTACTATGGCAAAATATATGGTTGGAGGTCAAAAAATACTTTTTACCGGTATTATCTATTTTGACTTTGGTCTATTTGTTCTTACTTTGGATGATGTTCCAAAACAATATGTGATGTTGTATTTATTAGGATCTTTACTATTTAGAGGGATTATTCATGCAGGAGGAGCTTTTCAATCGTATAAATTAAAAGCAGATGCATGGAAAGGACAGATGTTTCATGCGATTGTGAATATCGGTATTGTGATTGTCGGATTGTTTATGTTAAATAATGTAAATGCTTTGGTCTATGTTTATTGTTGTGGATTAGCTTATTCAGCAATTAGTCGACTCATACAAACATTTAAAACACAAGAAATTGTTTATATTCAATAAAATGGGTCTATAACAGGCCCATTTCTTTACATATTTTATAAATTCCATTTTCACTTTCATCTTGAAAGACATAATTCGCTAAAGCTTTTAAATCATCTGGAGCATCTTGGTGAACAACACCTATATGTGCATATTCAATCATAGGATAATCATTGCCACCATCACCAAAAGCAATGGTATCTTCTTTAGAAGCGTGCAAAGCATTAAGTAATACTTCCATTCCATGGGATTTAGAACAACTTTTTAATGTTAATTCACCATTAATATAATTAGAATCTAAATGAATAGGTGTATTGATATAAAATTCTGGGAATTGATCTTGTACTTGTTCAAATCGTTTTCTATCTTCACAAACAAATCCAATCTTACCAACTTTTAAATTCGAATAGTCAAAGTTATCCTCTACTATGGTAAATGGTGTAACTTTAAACTTTCTTTTCGCTAATTCCGGATTGTTTCTAAAACGTTCTTTATTAATTTTGTCCCATGTATCTCGAGTTGTTTTCGTTTGATAATTTTCATCTTTTGTTTCCAGTGAGAAATAAATTTGATTATCTTTCATGATTTTTAATGTTTTATCTAAAAGGGTAGAATCAATTGAATTATCTTCCATTAATTGATTGTGTAAATAGATGTAGTTACCACCACAAGATATAAATCCTTCTAAAGGAATTAATGGAAGGATGTTATCAAAAATAAATTGAGGAGCTCTTCCTGTACATAAAAAGACTTTATGTCCTTTTTGGATTAAAGCATTTAATGTATCAATGGTATTTTGTCTTAATGAAAAATCTTTATGACTTGTCATAGTGCCATCATAATCAAAAAATATATATTTCATGGAAACTATTATAAACTAAAAAAGGATTAAAAAACTTGTGAAATGTGCAAATTTAGATACAATTGATTTTGGAGAAAACATTATGAAATTACTATTTGATTGTGATGATACATTATATGATTGTTCCTGGCCATTTAGAAAATGTGTGCAGGAATTACTGCCTCAGGCTAAAGAGGTAAATCTTGATAACTTTTATCGTGATTATCGAGCTTGTGGTGATTTGACTTTTCCTTTGATTCAGGCTGGAAAGTTGAGCGTGGATGAAAATGGAGAAATCCGAATTAAAATGGCTTGTGAAATGTACAATATAGAAATCAGTGATGACAT
>R14__coassemble_320_pt1 | contig 37442 bp, 37 predicted proteins | sample R14__metabat2_low_PE_009 | metagenome-assembled genome bin R14 | reverse complement strand
AGGAGGTAGATACAATGTGTAATCTAGCAGATGGAGTATACAATCACGGATATGATAGTGGATATGGAAGTGGATATGATAATGGATATGGAAGTGGATATGATAATGGATATGGAAGTGGATATGATAATGGTAAAATTGAATTATTATCAAGTTTAATTGATCAGGGCATATTAACAGTAGAAATGGCCAGTCAACAAGTATCCATGACAAAAGAAGAATTTATTGAAAAGATGATGCATTTACATTAGATTGAGAGATTTCTCAATCTTTTTATTCGTATGATATAATATGGAACAGAAAGAAGGTTATTATGAAAACGTATAATGAATTATTTAAAGAAGATATTTTATATACTGATACGGATCCAGAATATAGCGAAATATTAAAAAATTTTGTTTTTGATGAAGTTCCATCTTTTCAGTATAGACTCGATGAAAAGAATAAGTATATTTGCATATTGGCTACTCTTTTAGGATGTCAGGGAAAAGAATTGTTTGAAAAAATGATACCAGTTGCTTTGCAGTTTGTTACTCCTGTTGAAATAAAAGAAGTTATTTATCAGGGAACTGATTATTTAGGACTTGGAAGAGTTTATCCATTTGTTGAAATTGCCAATACAGTTTTTGAAAAAGAAGGAATTTCTTTGCCATTAGAAGCACAAGGTACGGTATCAAAAGATACAAGATTAATAGCTGGTAATCAAAAACAAATTGAATATTTTGGACCTCAAATGAAAGAAACATGGTTAAAACCTGGCGATAGTGCACATATTAACAAATGGTTAGCTGATAATTGCTTTGGTGATTACTATACAAGAAAAGGATTAAGTGATGCACAACGAGAAATGATTACTTTCTGCTTTTTGGCAGCCCAGGGAGGATGTGAACCTCAATTAACAGGACATGCTATGGCGAATATGGGATTAGGAAATGATAAAGAATTCTTAATTGAAGTAATTTCACAAAATCTTCCATATATTGGATATCCTCGTAGTTTAAATGCTTTGACTTGTGTTAATAATGCTTATAAACAAATAGTGGGAAAATAAATATTTAATTAATTATTAAAATTTTAAAAAAATAGGTTTGCTTTATTGCACAACCTTTTTTTTTGCTTTAATATAAATAGGCAATGTAAGGAGAAATAATTATGTTTACAATTAAAGACATGTATGATTTAGAGCATACATTAGCGAAAGATTATTTAAATCAATTTACATATCCTTGGGAGGCTCTAAAAGGAATTAAAAATCTTATTTTAGAAATAGGAAAAACTCTTGATGAAAACGAATATACAGAAATCATCGATAACGTGTGGGTTCATAAAAGTGCTACCGTTTTCCCATCTGCTTATTTAGGGGCTCCATGTATTATTGGACCAAACACAGAAGTGAGACATTGTGCTTTTATTCGAGGAAGTGCTTTAGTAGGGGCTAATTGTGTAGTTGGAAACAGTTGTGAATTAAAGAATGTTATTTTATTTGATAATGTGCAAACACCTCACTACAACTATGTAGGGGATTCTATTTTAGGATACAAGTCACACATGGGAGCCGGTTCAATTACTTCGAATGTGAAATCAGATAAGACATTGGTTGTTGTCCATAATGGAAAAGAAAATATTGAAACCGGGCTAAAGAAATTTGGCGCTATGTTAGCAGATTATGTTGAAGTTGGATGCAACTCTGTATTGAATCCTGGAACAGTAATTGGACGACATACAAATGTATATCCAGTTAGTTGTGTTCGGGGGGTAATCCCAGAAAACAGCATTGTCAAGACAGGAATGAATGTTGTTGAAAAAGATTAGTTTTCTCTTTTTAATACTTACGATAGCCTGGATGGGTTGTATTTTCTATTTTTCAAGCCAGGATGGTGACGAATCAAGTCAAGATAGTATGGATGTCGGATTGTTGGTAGCAAGAATAGTTGTTTCTGATTTTGATCAATGGTCTGAAGATGAACAAATTGCTTTTGCTCAAAAGATAGATCATCCCATACGCAAAATGGCTCATGCTTTAGAGTATGCTGTTCTTGGATTTTTAGTTTATATGACTTATAAAGATTGGAAAGTGGCATTACTTGTATGTATTCTCTATGCTTGTAGTGATGAATTCCATCAGTTGTTCGTAAAGGGAAGAAGTGGACAAATAAGCGATGTGATTCTGGATAGTTGCGGGGCATTTGTTTGTATACTGTGTGTTAAATTACTAGGGAAAAGAATTGAAGTTTTTAAATAGTTTTTGTATAATCAATATGTTGTCAGAACGTTGATCAGGACTAGTACCTATTAGACCTTGTCTAGAGAGATAAATGATATGGTGGAACATTTATCACAAGAAGGAATAGCGAATTCACCTGGGAGTAAGAGTAAAATGCTCTTCCGATTCATTCGGTTATCATGATTAATTAAGTGCATTAAGGCGAAGCAGGATGGTACCGCGATTATTTTATAATTGCTCCTGTATCGTCTTTTTTATTTTTTACAGAAAGGAAAACTTATGAACAAAATTGAAGAACTAAGACAAGAAGCCATGGAAAAAATCTCCAATGCCGAAAACATGAATGTGTTGAACGATTTACGTGTTGCCTTTATGGGAAAGAAGGGACCTGTTCAAGATTTGATGAAAGGTATGAAAGATTTATCTAAGGAAGAAAAACCTGCCTTTGGACAAAAAGTGAATCAGTTAAAAAGCGAGTTATCTTCTTTGATTGAACAGAAAAAAGTGGAATTAGAAGCTAAAGAAATGTTAGCTCAAATTGAACATGAAAAAATTGATATTACCCTTCCAGGTCGTAAACCTGTTGTTGGAAATACACATCCTTTAAATCTGATTACGCAGGAATTAGAAGATTTATTTATCGGCTTAGGGTATCAAGTTATTGAAGGACCAGATGTTGTTGATGATTTATATTGCTTTGAAAGAGCCAATATCCCTAAGGATCATCCAGCTCGAGATATGCAGGATTCTTTATATATTAATGACAATGAATTGTTAAGAACTCATACAACAGCCATCCAAATGGTTGTATTAGAACAAATGGCACCAAATCCTATTAAAGTAGTGTGCCCTGGTAAAGTGTATCGTCGTGATGATGACGATGCAACACACTCTCATCAATTTATGCAGATGGAGGGATTGGTTGTTGGTGAAGGGATTACTTTATCGGATTTAAAAGGAACGTTGTTATTCTTGGCACGTAAAATGTTTGGTCAGGATAAACAAATTCGTTTTAGACCCTCTTATTTCCCATTTACGGAACCAAGTGTAGAAGTAGATGTTACTTGTCATATTTGTGGTGGTAAAGGATGTCCTACTTGTAAAGGAACAGGATGGATTGAAATCCTGGGAGCTGGAGAAGTAAATCCAAATGTATTAAAAATGGCAGGTTATGATCCTGAAAAGGTAAGTGGATTCGCCTTTGGTGTAGGAATTGAACGTGTTGCGATGTTGAAATATGGAATTGATGACATTCGTCACTTCTATACAAATGATTTACGCTTTACTTCACAATTTAAGCGTTTTGAATAGGAGGAAAGAACATGAGAATTTCAAGAAAATGGTTATCCCAATATATGGATGTTAGTGATCTAACAATTGAAGAATTAGCGGAAAAGATCACAAATGCTGGTTTAGAAGTTGAAGGAATTGAAAAAATCAGTGAAGGAACGAATTTAGTTATTGGATATGTAGAAGAATGTACAGATCATCCAGATAGTGATCATTTACATTGCACAAAAGTAAATGTTGGAGATGAAGTACTAGATATTGTTTGTGGTGCTCCTAATGTAGCTGCAGGTCAAAAAGTTATCGTTGCTAAAGCCGGTGCAATTTTACCTGGTGGGGAAATCAAAGCAGGTAAAATCAGAGGACAAATGAGTAATGGTATGATTTGTGCTTTGTTTGAGTTAGGCGTAGACAAGAAACTACTTCGTGAAGAACAAATCGCAGGAATTGAAATTTTGCCAGAAGATGCACCTGTGGGAAATACGGATCCATTGGGATATTTAGGCTTGGATGATGAGATTTTAGAGATTGGATTAACACCAAATCGTTCCGATTGTTTAGCTGCTTTCTCTATGGGATTAGAAGCTGGTGCAATTTTAAATCGTAAAGTTACATTACCTAAATTTGATGAAGCAAGCAATATTGGTGGACCAACAACTCTAAAGATTGATTCAAAGACAAAAGGATGTCCTTATTTCTTAGGAAAAGTTATTGGAAATATTACTATTAAAGAAAGTCCACAATGGATGAAAGATTTATTGATGGCAAGTGGTGTGAATTCTATTAATAATGTTGTAGATATCTCTAATATTGTTATGTTAGAGACAGGACAACCAATGCATTTCTATGATAAGGATGCCATTCCAAATCATGAAATTACAGTTATGGATGGATTTAATGAAGGATATACAGCTTTGGATGGAGTGACGTATCAATTAGAATCTAATGATTTGGTCATCACAAACCAAGGAAAACCAATTGGAATTGCTGGAATCATGGGTGGAGATGATTCTAAAATTCTTGATGATACCAAAGGCTTAATTATTGAATGTGCTCATTTTGACCATGTATCCATTCGTAATACGGCAAGACGTTTGTCACTGGCTACAGAAGCAAGCGTTCGTTATCAAAAAGGAATTGAACCATTAGCTGCTAAAAAAGCACTAGATAGAGCCGTACAATTACTAATTGAATATGCCGATGCAACAGAAATTGAAGAAACGGTAGAATATGGTCAAAATCCATATCAACCAAATGTTATTACTTGTACACTAGAGGATATCAACGGCCTATTAGGTACGAATTTCACTAGTGATGAAGTATTCGATGTATTTGAACGCTTACACTTTAATCCAACATATGAAAATGGTCTTTTCACAACGACTATGCCTTCTTATCGTACAGATATGGAGGGAAAAGCGGATTTGGCAGAAGAAGTTATTCGTATTATAGGATTTGATGCTTTACCTACTACACTTCCATTAATGGAAATGACTGAAGGTAAATTAGATGAACGTCAAAAAGCGGTTCGTTTAGTACGTAATTTCTTTACTAGTCAAGGTCTACAAGATTGTGTCACTTATACATTAGTCAGTACAGAAAAGAAAGACAATGCGATATTAAATGGAAATGATGCTATTGAATTAGCAATCCCAATGAGTGAAGAGAGAAGATGGATTCGTACAAGTATCTTACCAAGCTTGTTAGAAGTGGTTGCTTATAATCACGCTCGTAGCATTAAAGATGTTAATGTATTTGAAATTAGCGATGTATCTGATGTAAAAGGCTCTCATACTCATGTTGCTTTTGCACTGAGTGGTTCTCTTCAGCAAAATCGCTGGACAGGATTTAATTTACCATCGGATTTCTATACCGCAAAAGGTTTGATTGAAGCATTGTTGGATCAAATGGGAATTGCAGAAGGAAGAATCTACTTTAAAGAAAATAAAGAAGATACAAAACATTTCCATCCTTATAGAAGTGCATCTGTATATATTGGAAAAGACTTAGTTGGTATTGTAGGTCAAATTCATCCAGAATATGCAAAAGTAACAGATACAAAAAATGTGATTATGGCTGAATTAGATTTTGCATCTTTAGTTGAAATTAAGAAAAGTAAAGTTAAGTTTACTGCTGTATCGAAATATCCATCTGTTTCTCGTGACTTAGCTTTCGTTATTGAAAGAGCCTTACCAGTTGAGAAAGTTGTCAACGTTATCAAGAAACAAGGAAGAATCAATAAGGAAATGATTATTCGTTCCATCGAAGTGTTTGATATCTATCAGGGAGAACATGTAGCGGATAACGAAAAATCAGTTGCTTTAAATGTTGTCTTCCAATCAGATACACATACTTTAAAAGAAGATGAAATCAACGAAGTCTTCAACAATATTTTAAAAGCAATTGAAAAAGATTGTAAAGCAACACTAAGAGGATAAAAAATAAGCAGGATTTCCTGCTTATTTTTATATTCAAGGCAAAATTATGTTGTGAAGTAAAAATATGAGTGTGATTAAAATCCTTGAACAAATGTATGATACTTCGACAATTTGGATGTTTCAAATATCATATAAAAAAAGATACAAATCTTTAAAAGTGTATCAATTCTGTTTCCATTTTGATGGCTTTATCATAAAATAATAAATGGTGATTTTAATGAAGATTAAATGTCTAATATGTGATATAGACGGTTCTTTAATGAATCCAAGTGCTGGATTATATGTATCGAAAGAAATAGAAGATAAATTGATTGAACTTCAAAGAAGAGGGTTTCTCATTATTTTAAATTCTGCTAGAACTTTACAAGGAGTAAAACCATTGTCTGAACAAATAAAAATGAATGAATTTGGTGGATATTTAATTTCTTGTAATGGGGCAAATGTGAAAAATGCCAAAACAAATAAAACATTGTTTGAATATTCTATTTCTGCTAACGATTGTTTAGCTATATGGAATATATGTAAAGAATATGATTTGAAACCAGGGTTTACCCAACCGAAATATGGTGTATGTCAGGAAATGACATTGGGATTTTATTTAGATAAAGAAAATTGTCAAATGGATTATATGGTAACACATAATCCAGAGAATCATGTAGAAGATTCTATATGGAAGATGTGCATATCTGAAAGTAAAGAAAAATTAGATGAATCTTTTGATGTTGTAAAAAAAGTCATTGAAAGTAAATATAATGTTGAGGCTATCCGTAGTACAGATACATTAGGGGATGTCATTTCTAGAGAAGTGAGTAAATTTAAAACCTGTGATCGACTATTAAAAATGTTGAATATATCCTGGGAAAACGTATCTGTCATTGGAGATGGTTACGCTGATTTAGAATGCATAAAATCTGCAAAACTAGGCGTTGTGCCACAAAATGGAAAAGAAGAAGTAAAAAAGGAAGCGAATTTCATTGTGCCATCGTGCTATGAAGATGGAGCAAATGTCTGGCTGAATCTATTATTGGAGGAAAGATTATGAAAGTATTAGATATGCATTGTGATACCATTTTAGAATTGTTGAAGAAAGAAGAGGAATGGGAACAACCTTCCTTATTACATAATGATCTTTCTATTGATATAGAAAAGATGCAGAAGGGAGACTACTTACTTCAAAATTTTGCTCTTTTTACAGATCAAAAGAAAAGAGAAATTCCTGAACATGAAACAATGAAATTGTATGATATGTATTGTCGGATGTTAGAGGAAAACAAAGAAACAATTGCGCCAGTCTATTCCTATTCAGATATTGAAAAGAATGAAAAAGAGGGAAAGATAAGTGCTATGTTGACCTTAGAAGATGGTGGGGTTGTCTTTGATGATTTGGCTATGCTTAGAAATTACTACCGTATGGGTGTAAGAATGATTGCTTTGACGTGGAACTATGAAAATGGCATAGGATATCCAAATTTATTGATTAATTCAGGATTTGCTGATTCCAAAGTTCCTAATCTTCTTCAAAGAGTGGATACTGTTAATGGTCTAACTGATTTTGGAATTGCCTATATACAAGAAATGGAACGATTAGGAATGATTATTGATGTATCTCACTTAAATGACGCTGGTTTTTATGATGTACTTGAATATACCACAAAACCATTTGTGGCAAGTCATTCCAATGCTCGTTCTATTTGTCCTGTTGCTCGAAACTTAAGCGATGATATGATCCTTGAACTGGCAAAAAGAGGCGGGGTCATGGGATTGAACTTCTGTGGTGATTTTTTAGAGTTGCATGATTATGAGAATGGTCCAAGTCGAATTAAAGATATGGTTGAACACATTAAATACATTCGTAATCTTGCAGGAATTGATGTCATTGCCATAGGTTCGGATTTTGATGGAATTAATTGCGATTTAGAAATACAGGATGCTTCACAAATGAATAAATTGGAACAAGCTTTATACGATGAAGGATTTAGTCAGGAAGAAGTTGAAAAAATATTCTATAAAAATGCACTAAGAGTGTATAAGGAAGTGTTGAAATAATGAAGAGGAAACATATACGGCCTGAACAAATTATCATTTTTGGTTTTATGGGAGTCATTTTAGTAGGTACTTTGCTGTTGATGTTGCCTATTTCAAGAACAGGAGATTGTTCTTTTATTGATGCCCTATTTACTGCCACAAGTGCTACGTGTGTAACAGGCTTGGTCACAAAGAATACCGCTTCTTTTTGGAGTGAGTTTGGACATGTGATTATTCTTATGCTGATTCAAATAGGGGGATTAGGTGTCATTACATTCGCAATCCTTTTAGGAGGTATGGGTGGTAAAAAAATTGGCTTGAGCCAAAGAACTTTGATGAAGGATGCCATTAATGCTCCTCAAGTAGGAGGAATTGTTCGCTTAACTCATTTTCTGGTTAGAGGAGTTGTTTTAATTGAGTTAATTGGTGCCATTATTCTTTCTGTCGTATTTGTTAAAGATTATGGAGTTGGTAAAGGAATTTGGTATGGTGTATTTCATTCTATTTCAGCTTTCTGTAATGGAGGATTTGATATTATTTCTACACCTGATATGCCGGGTTCATTAATAACTTATGCTTACAATCCTGTTCTTGTCTTAACAATCTGTCTATTGATTTTAATTGGGGGAATTGGTTTTTTAACTTGGTCTGATATTGTGAATCATAAATTCCATTTACGAAAATATTCTCTACAATCAAAAATCGTATTGACCGTATCCCTTGTTTTGGTTGTATTTCCAGTCATCCTGTTTATGTTGACAGAATGGCAGGATTTAGATGGCTCAAAGCGCTTTTTGGTCTCCTTGTTTCAAACGGTAACCTTAAGAACAGCTGGTTTTAATACAATTGATTTTAATACGACAAGTGAGGCAGGCTTGTTGTTGATGATTCTTCTGATGTTAGTTGGAGGAGCTACAGGTTCAACTGCGGGAGGTATGAAAATGAATACCTTTGCTCTTGTTGTACTTGCAACAAAATCTATATTTATGAGAAGAAATGAAGTGGCTTGTTTTGGAAGACGAATTGAAAATTCAATTGTTATGAATGCATTAGCAATTTTTGTTATGTATATAAGCTTATTTTTAATTGGTGGTTTATTATTAAGTATGATAGAAGGCTATCCCATTTTAACGTGTTTATTTGAATCTGCTTCGGCTATCGCAACGGTTGGTGTTACGATGGGAATTACATCTTCTCTTCATACAGCTTCTAAGATTATTTTAATTATCTTAATGTTTTTAGGAAGAGTAGGGGGATTGACATTTATCTACGCCACACTTAGTAATTCTAAAAAATATGCTTCTTTACCACATGAAAATGTATCAGTTGGATAAAAAATACGGGTGAACTAAGAATCATCCGTATTTTTATTTCCATATTTTTCTTGCCACATGGCAGTCGTATCTACAATATCATCTCCACCGAATAAATGTGCATAATAGTCGGTTTGCAGAATTTGATCTGAAATATTCACTTTGTTTTCAGCAATGGTAGACATCTTATCAATATAGTCTTGAGAAACTTCCTCATCCACAAAGGATGTGAATTCACCAGTATACGATGAATAATATCCTTTTTCTGTAAGCCAACTATAATCGTTCCAAACAACCATTGGTGTGGCATCGCTGAATACATCTCTTCCAACTAATAATCGAGAATCAAATTCTAATCCAAATAAATTAGATAATGTTGGGACAATATCCAATGAATAAGTAGGTGTTGAAATCTCACGTTGATATTCATGTAAGTCACCACCTTCTTCTAGACATTCTGACCAGATAATCAAGGCATTTTCATCTTGGTCAATGTGGTTATCAATGGAATGCCCGTATAACTCAGATACATAATCCACACCATTTCCATAAGCATCTTCTGCCAGTCCATAAGGATAATGGTCCGCTGTTAAACAAATAACCGTATCATCTGCAATACCAGCATCTTCTAATTTCTGCACAAGAGTGGCCATAGCTTTTTCTAATTCATATTGATAACATAAATAACTCGTAACAGTTTCAGAATATTGATTGCCAACGATAGAAGTGACATAATCCCAGTTTGACGTTGCTTTCCAACTATCTGCGCTATAAGGGGAGTGCCCCATTAATGTCATATAATACATGCAGAATGGTTGATAGTTGACATAGGTATCAAATGTAGCAGAGAACATTTCTTCATCACTAGGATAATCCCCTGCAATGTCTTCAATTCCGTTTCCTTGTCCTAACCAATAGTTGAATCCTAAGTTTTGATGTGTTAGATTTCTGTCGTAGTAATCATAATCACTGTTATGATAGGCACCAGTATAATAGCTTAGTCTTTGAAGCTGATTGGGTAAAGTAAAGTAATTGTTGTGATCCTGGGTATAGAGAATAGTATCAACACCTTCATTTGGTACCAGCCCCATCAAGAAAGAATATTCACCACTAGAAGTAGAACCACCCCATGTTAGTTGGTAATAGTCTGAAAAATAGAATCCATTATGAATCATTCGATATAAAGTTGGTGTCAATTCTTCACTGACAGCGTGATCACTGAATGCCTCGGCACAAATTAGAATTAAATTTTTTCCTTCAAAAATACCTGTATATTTATTTTGGGAAGAGGCACTTAAAGAATTCACATAGTTATCAATTTCTTGATAAGTTCCTTCATCACTTTGAATGAGGGCATCGAGATCCAATGACATCACATTTTTATCATATTGGGAAAAATCCTCTTCTTCCTGTTGCTTTGTTTCTTCTTGTTCAGTGTCTTCAACTACAGTTAAAGTAGATGTATCTCTTGTATGAGATAAACGTATACTTGTCAATAATCCAAATGTTTCAGTTGCACTGCTGAATTGATAATGATTCGTATAGAGAGAAGACGTTGAACCAACGGAAGCCAATCCAGCGCTTAATCCAAAGATAACCAATGATAAAAAACACATCATAATGGCAGCTGGCCATTTATATTGGTAAGCAGGAAGTCGTTTTTTTCCTAGCAGAATATATAAAATGACAGGTAAAAAATACAATGCTAAAACCAATAGACCATTTAAAATGGTTGTAATGACATCCGCTGTATAATTGGTAGTAACACCACCAGCTCCTGTAAATAGTGCCGAAATAGGCATATATACCTGGAAAGTTCTTTTTACTAAACATTCAGTGATAAAAAGAACAGCACTGGTTATCATGATAATGATTGATAATAAACGATTCATCTTTCGATTAAAAAGACTCGTAATGGCATTCGCTAATAGACCAAATGCGATTGAAAACAAAATAGGATAAATGATATGGGATAAAAAGTGTCCATTGAAAATTCTTAATAGTAATTCATCATAAAGAAAAAGAAAACTAAAAAGGAACAAGTGGGAAAGATTGATCCATGACAAAAGCTTTCTTTTCTGATGCTTTTTTAAAACACGCATTTTTGAAAAGAAGGATTGTAGGAAATGAATTCCTTTTTTACAGACTTTTATGAGTTTCATCAACAATAAAAGAAGTATCTGTAATAATTTTTTCACAATTTCTAAAATGTTTTTCATAGCACATTCATTATATACCAAAAAAGGAAATGTTTTTAAAATTAATAAATTGATTTATAATGAATCATATGAAGCTTTTTCTAACAAGTTCTCCAACAGGTCCTTTAGATGGATCAAGAAAAGTAGATGGACTGGATCACAAAAATCAATTCGTTGAAAAGTTAAAAGAAAATTGGAAAGTGAATAGTTCTTGTTTGATGATTAGTGCTTTTCCAGATAATATAGAAGCAAATAACCAAATGATTTCTTTCTTTGAACAAGCTTTTAATCATTGTGGGTTATTCTGTCACTTTTCCATTTGGGATAGTCGTACAAAAGAATACAGTAAAGCGATTCTTCATTCCTATGATATGATTGTCTTAGGCGGAGGGCATGTTCCAACAGAAAATGCCTATTTTCAAAGAATTCATCTAAAAGAATTACTAGAAGACTATTCGGGAATGGTAATGGGAATTAGTGCCGGTACAATGAACTGTGCGGATATTGTCTATGCTCAACCAGAAGAGGATGGTGAAGCAATGAATCCAGATTATCAGCGATTTCTTCCAGGCTTAAGTTTAACGACAACGAATATTTTGCCTCATTATCAAATGACAAAAAACAATGTTTTAGATGGAATGCGTTTGTTTGAGGACATTACGTATGCAGATAGTATGTCAAAAGAGTTTCTGGCCTTGGTTGATGGAAGTTATCTGTTGATTGAAGACGAAATAGAAACAATATATGGAGAATCTTATTTAATAAAAGATGGAAAATGTACACAATTTAGTTGTGAAAATGAAATAAAAGTTTATAAAGGAGTTTAGTATGAAATCAATATTAGTAATTGGTATGGGGCGTTTTGGAAGACATTGTGCTAGAACCATTTCTAATCTAGGTCATGATGTGATGGCCGTTGACTGGAAGGAAAAAAACATTGATGCGATAAAAGATGTTGTAACCTCTTGTCAAATTGGGGATGCCACAGATTCACAATTTATGCAGACATTAGGAATTAGTGATTTTGATGTGGCAATTATCTGTATTGGAGATGATTTTCAATCGTCTTTAGAGGCAACCAGCCTTTGTAAGGAAATGGGATGCCCATTGGTTGTTGCCAGAGCGAATCGCGACATACATGCCAAATTCTTATCAAGAAATGGCGCAGATCATGTTGTTTATCCTGAAAAACAAGCAGCTGAGTGGACAGCTGTAACATATAGTTCAGAACATATTTTTGACTATATTCAGTTGGATGATAAAAACTCTATTTTTGAATTAGATATTCCTCCTAGATGGATTGGTAAAAGTATTATCCAATTGGAAATTCGTAAGAAATACGGAATTAATATTATGGGCATTAAGGAAAATGGAGTACTAAATGTAAACCTGGATCCCAATGAACCCTTTAGACAAGGGCAATTAGTATTGGTGATTGGTCAAGAAGAACAGGTTCAAAAATATCTACAGTCGCAATTTAGGTAATAGAAGAGGCAATGCCTCTTTTTTATGTTATAATCAATGCATGACTAATAAAGAAAAAAGAAGAGCAGGTATTCTATATGATGCCAACAATGATATGGGATTGCTGCAAGAAATGAAGGATTGCAAAAAAATATGTGCCTTATTTAATCAAAATGGGGATGCAAATGTTTTAAGATCTATTTTCGGAAAAGCAAATGGTGAATACAACATATTACCTTCTTTTTGGTGTGATTATGGTTATAATATTGAAATTGGAAATGGGTTCTGGGCTAATCACAATTTAGTCATTCTTGATGAGGCAAAGGTAACATTTGGAAACAATGTATTTATAGGTCCAAATTGTGGCTTTTATACAGCCAGTCACCCCTTTGACGCCCTACTAAGGAAACAGGGATATGAATATGCTAAACCAATAACGGTTGGAAACAATGTGTGGTTTGGAGGGAATGTGGTTGTTTTATCAGGCGTTACAATAGGAAATAATGTTATTATTGGTGCTGGTAGTGTAGTTACAAGCAATATCCGTGATAATGTGATTGCGTATGGAAATCCATGTCGAATCGTTCGTGAAAATAATGAGGTGGGAAAATGATTTTTAAAGAAACAATCTGGTATGAAAGAGCCAGTGATTATCGAAAGTTACATATATATGTTCCAGAAGATTATTTCTTCTCGAATGAATCTTATCCTGTTATGTACTTCTTTGATGGACATAATTTATTCTATGATGAGGATGCAACCTATGGGAAAAGCTGGGGATTAAAGGAATTTTTAGAAAACTGGTCAAAGAAAATGATTATTGTAGGTATGGAATGTAGCCACAATGGGGATGAAAGACTAAGTGAATACCTACCTTATTATGTTCCTTCTGGTTTTTTAAGCGACCAAAAAGGATATGGAAAAGAAACATTTGATTGGATTATTGATGTTGTTAAGCCATACATAGATGAAAAATTTAGAACAATTCCATTTAGGGAATGTACAGGAATTGCTGGTTCCAGTATGGGAGGATTAATGGCTTTGTATGGAGCTGTTGCCTACAACAATTGGTTTTCTAAGGCCGCTTGTTTATCAAGTGCTATTATGACATGCATGAAACCATTAAAGAAAGATATTAAAGAGAGCTCTTTAAATGAAGATACGCGCATTTATTTGAGCTGGGGAACTGTAGAAGCAAGAAGTACAAATCCAAGTGAAATTGATACCTCTTCTGTAGCATATAAATCAAATAAAGAAGTAAAACAAGCTTGTGAAAAACAAGGTGTTAATGTACAGATGTTTTGCCAAACAGAGGGAAAACATTGTGAAGCAGATTGGGAAAAACAAGTGCCTGGCTTTATGAATTATCTTTGGTGTAATCAGAATGTAGAAAATGTGGAGTAAGTAGATGAAAGATGTTTATAAAAAATTATATGAAGTGACGGATAAAATAGCGAAAATGGATCCATGGGAATGGTTGTACGATATTGATATTTTTGCGATTCAACCAGAAGGATATTTAGAGCCGTTCTTTGTTTCCGTTATGGGATATGAAGGAAACTGTTATGGAATCAGTGTGTACTATGGTGCGGATGGTTTTGTGGATTTTGATGCCTTGTCACAGGAAGATTCAAATTTACCTGTTTCCTATTTGATGTCAGACATTGATTGCTTAACCTGCTATTTTGGGCCAGAGAGTGAATTGGATGATGAATCTTTATGGAAATTTGAAGAAATGGGAATCCATCCTTTTAAAGAAGATAAATACTTCTATTTCTTATCTTTTGAGCCTCGTTTTTACCCAAGTCCAATAGATGATAATGAAGCGAAGGTATTATTGGATGTTTTTAAAGGATTATATTACGCAATTGATCAATGGATGAACGAGCATACAATCGAAGTGAAATGGGAAGAAGGGGAAATTTGTTTCGCATATGAAAGCAAAAATGAATGGAGCTTGAATCCCGTACAGAGACCATTTTTAACTAGAGAATATCCACGCTTTATTTTGGATGATGAGTACACTAATAAGCTTAAGAAATGCCAGAGAAGTAAAGAATCTTTATCGTTAGAACTTATGTATGTGAATGCACCTGTTCTATCTAAAGAAGAGAATACGGATAAACCAATCAACCCATTGATGTTTTTAGTTTTGGATAATGATACCGGAGAATTTGTTCAAACTGCTTTTTTGGATTTGGATGATGATGAGATAGATTATGTTTTAGACTGGATAACGGATTATATTGAAGAATTTGGGATTCCTGGTGAACTTAGATTTCACAATCCATATATTGAAGCGGCTGTCGATGATTTAAGTCATAAATTGGATATTGAAATAACCTATGATGATTTAGATGGACTGAGTGAATTTTTCAATCGTATAATAGAAGAGTCAATTTAAATAAATTGGCTCTTTTAAATTTTTTATATAAATGATAGAATAATTAGGCAAATGGCGCGTTCGGCAAGCGGTCAAGCCACAGCCCTCTCAAGGCTGTATCACGGGTTCGAATCCCGTACGCGCTACCATGTGATTATAACCTCGAAAGAGGTTTATTTTTTTAGGATAAAAGTATATGAGATATCTTATTATTTATTATTTTGTGATTAACTTTCTCGCTTTTCTTTTATATGGTCTGGATAAACAAAAAGCCAAAAGGAAAGCCTGGAGGATTTCAGAGTCTACATTACTATGTATAGCTTTTGTGGGTGGAGGGATAGGAACATTATTAGGTATGTTTTTCTTTCATCATAAAACAAAGCATATAAAGTTTATTGTTTTAGTACCGTTGTTTATTTTAGTGCATATAGGAGGCTTGTTATGGATAGTGTATTAATTGATTTGTGTGCAGATAATGTAGAAGGAATTTTTCTAAAATGTCTGACAGGACCTACTTCGAAACAAGAAAATGCTATTTCTATACAATTGATGAGTGTTACGAATGGTTTTGAAAAAAGCGATAATCCTATTTTCTTTGATATGGAAAAGGTAGAGCAGTCTCGTGAATTGATAAATTGTTTATTTGGACAATTGGATGTGGTTCATCATTCGAAAGTAAATATAGTAGACGTGGATTTATTGAACAAAAAATATGATGGGACGATTTGGGCAAGTAAACCAGCCTATGTTTTACAGCTTTGTTATTTAGGGATTGCAAGCGGAAACGCTCAGAAGTGGATTCAAAATAAAGGAACAAATAAAATCCTTGTTCCTTTAAATTCTAAAATTGTTCCTATTCCTTTTGTGTGCTAAAAATAAATTGGCATTCACTTGTTGAATAAGGTATTATAATGAATGGTACTGTGGGAGGGAAAACCTATGGAAAATGAAGGAATAAGTAAAAATTTTATAGAAAGAATTATAGAAGATGATTTAGAAAGTGGGAAGTGCGTAAAAGTAATTACTCGTTTTCCACCAGAACCTAATGGATATCTTCATGTGGGACATGCCAAATCAATTTTGTTGAATTATGGATTGGCAGCCAAATATAATGGACAATTTAACTTACGCTTTGATGACACAAATCCGGTTAAAGAAGATATTGAATTTGTTAATTCTATTGTCAAAGACGTTGAATGGTTAGGCGCTAAATATGAGGGAGAGGTAAAGTTTGCTTCTAATTATTTTGATGCCATGTATGAAAATGCGGTTAAATTAATTAAAAAAGGGAAAGCCTATGTTTGTGATTTAACACCAGAACAAATCAAAGAATATAGAGGAACTTTAAAAGAACCAGGGAAAGAGTCCCCTTATCGAAATCGTTCAGTAGAAGAGAATTTACGTTTATTTGAAGGAATGAAAAATGGTGAATTTCCAGATGGTTCCAAAGTATTAAGAGCTAAGATTGATATGGCTAGTGCTAATATCAATATGCGTGATCCAATTTTGTACCGTGTAGCTAGGCAATCACACCACAATACAAAAGATAAATGGTGTATTTACCCAATGTATGATTTTGCTCATCCGATTGAAGATGCGGTTGAAGGAATTACACACTCTATTTGTACATTAGAATTTGAGGATCATCGTCCTCTTTATGACTGGGTTGTGATTGAGTGTGGATATAAAGAAAAACCAGAAGATTCCCCAAAACAAATTGAGTTTGCCAAGATGTATTTGACAAATGTTATTACAGGGAAACGTTATATTAAACGTTTAGTTGAACAAGGTATTGTAGATGGATGGGATGATCCAAGACTTGTAACAATTGCGGCTTTGCGTAGACGTGGATTTACCCCTGAATCGTTAAAATTGTTCATGGATTTATGTTCCGTATCTAAATCCAATTCATCAGTTGATTATGCGATGTTAGAATACTGCATTCGAGAAGACTTAAAACCAAAAGCACCACGAGTAATGGCAGTACTGGATCCTATTAAGTTGGTAATTGATAACTATCCTGAAGGACAAGTGGAATTGTTAGATGCTTCTACAAATGTTGAAAATCCAGAGTTGGGATCTCACAAAGTACCTTTTGAAAAAGAATTGTGGATTGAAAGAGAAGATTTCATGGAAGAACCTATAAAGAAATATTTTAGGCTATTCCCTGGTAATGAAGTTCGTTTGATGAATGCTTACTTTGTGAAATGTGTTGGTTGTGAAAAAGATGAAAATGGAAATGTAACAGTGGTACATGCAACTTATGATCCTGAAACAAAAAATGGTACAGGATTTACAGGACGTAAAGTAAAAGGAACAATTCATTGGGTTCCTTGTTCAAAAGCTGTAAAAGTAAATGCTCGTTTATATGAAAACTTAGTCGACGAATCAAAGGGCGTTTACAATGAAGATGGTAGTGTAAATATCAATCCTAATTCTTTAACTGTATTAGATAACTGTTATGTAGAACCATTTATTTTGGAATACAAACCAGGTGATTCATTCCAATTTGTGCGTAATGGATATTTCTGTATCGACGTAAAAGATTCAACAGAAGATTCATTTGTATTCAACCGAATCGCTTCATTGAAGAGTTCGTTCAAGCTACCTAAGTAATATGGCAAACTTAATCTTTTATTATGGAGCTATGGGTTCTTCTAAAAGTGCAAATGCACTTATGATGGAATATAACTATCGTGAGAAGAATCGAAAACCTTTATTGATTAAAACAAATACAGATACACGTGATGGAACAAATGTTATTAAATCAAGGGTTGGATTAGAGCATGAATGTGTACTGTTAAATGAATTTTTAGAGAACTATCATAAAGATTATAGATATGTGCAGCAGTTTGATGTTTTGATTGTGGATGAAATCCAATTCGCGAACAAGGAACAAATAGATGACCTATCGGATATTGTTGATTTTTTAAATGTGAGTGTGATTTGCTATGGCTTGCGTTGTGATTTTCAAAATAAATTCTTTCCAGGATCACAGCGATTAATGGAAATAGCGGATGAAATTCATGAATGTGAAACGATTTGCTGGTGCGGAAGAAAAGCATTATGTAATACACGTTACAATGAAAAAGGAATCGTTCGTATTGGAAATCAGGTTGAACTTGGTGGCAATGACCGATATGTATCTTTATGCAGAAAACATTTTAAAGAGGGAAAACTAAGAAAATAGCTTTCCCTCTTTTATTCATTCGTATTCTTTTGTATATAGTCCACATATCCTTTGGCAATAGAGTAGGCAATAAGCTTTTGGTTATACCATTTTTTCATTTTAGAACATTCTTTATCGTTAGAAATATAGCCCGTTTCAAAAAGTGTGGCTGGAATGGATTGATTATCAACAACATATAAAGCACGACTTGATGTGTATTCAACTCCATTGTTAGTAGACCAGTGAACCGTTTTTAAATTATCAGAAATAGAGTGACATATCTGAAGACTAGTTGCGTCATTTTGGCGAATATAGAATGTATAACCTGTTGCTTCTGTGTTATCAGCTGCATCACAATGGATTGCTAGAAAATAATCAGCTTGTGTAGCCATAGCTACACGATAGGCCAAATCTTCTGATTCATTAGATGGCCAGGGAACATCATCTGTCGTTCTTGTATAGATTACATTGATTCGAGAATCCATTTGATTGATCATTTTACCAACTTGTAAGGCAATGGATAAGGTGATGTCTTTTTCGTATGTTCCATCTGAACCAATAGAACCAGGATCATATCCACCATGTCCAGCATCAATCATAATTGTCGCAATCGTTTGAGAGTCATCTGTTTGAAACATAGTTTTATAAGTATATCCAAAAGATGCAACAAATCCAATCGCAAAAATTAACACAAAAATTAATACGATTTTATCCTTTTTTTCCATGTATGTATTCTAACAAAATTTCATCTATTACACAAAAAATAGGCTCAAGTAGTGTATGAATTTTAAATTATTTTAATAAAATTTTAACGTTAAGCGCTTACATGATTTTGTACTTTTATCAGTGGGTGATATAATCGATTTATTGTTGAGGCAAACATGATTTATATAACAGGCGATACGCATCGAGAAATCGACATTTGGAAAATAAATCCTGATGATGGATTTCCGAAAGGGAAAGAATTAACAGATAAAGACTATGTTCTTATATGTGGCGATTTTGGTTGCATTTGGGATGGTGCACAAGGAGATGCATTCTGGTTAAAATGGTTGGAATCTCTTCCATGGACTACTTTATTTGTAGATGGGAATCATGAAAACTTTGATGTGCTCAATAACTATCCAATCATGGAATGGCATGGAGGATTGGTACACCGTATACGATATAATGTCTTACATTTAATGCGAGGACAGGTGTTTGAAATAGAAGGAAAGAATTTCTTTACTTTTGGAGGGGCCTTCTCTCACGATCGTGTTATGAGAACGGAACATAAAAATTGGTGGCAGGATGAAATGCCTATCAAAGAAGAGATTGAAAGAGCACATATTAATCTAAATAAAGTGAATTGGAAAGTTGACTATGTGATTAGTCATGATGTTTATTCTAATCACTCTTTATCAAAAAAATACGAAGCTTCTATGGGATATTATGATAAAAAATATTTTAATGTACAGAAAGTTCTAGAAGAAATTCGAAACAAACTGAATTATGAGATTTGGTTCACTGGTCATTATCATATTGACTATGTTGAAATGACGGATAATAAACCTTGTGTCACTTTGTTTAATTTTGTACTGAATTTAAACGATATTGAAAACGAAATAAAAGAGCACTTTGAGTAAAAAGTGCTCTTTTTCTGTGTTAATTATTTAGCAGCAACTTCGTAAATTCCTAATTCATTTCCTTCGTTGAAATTACGTGCATTTTCCATTGTTACTACAGCAATGGCTTGTAAAGCTTCACGAGTGAAGAATGCCTGATGACTTGTCAAGACAACTTGAGGGAACATCAGTAAACGAGCTGTAATATCGTTTGTCAATACTTCATCTGATCTGTCTGTATAAACATTAGCGTCTTCACCTTCATAAACATCTAAGGCAACAGCATGGAACTTTCCTTGTTTCAATGCATCAATTAAAGCTTCTGCATCAACCAATGGTCCACGAGATGTGTTAACTAACATAACTGTATCTTTCATTTTAGAAATTGCGTCTGCATCAATGATATGGTAAGTTGAATCAAACAATGGAGCATGTAATGAGATAAGGTCGGCTTTTTCTAATAATTCATCTTTTTCAACATATGTTAATAATCCTTCTTCTTCTAAGGATTTATTAGGGAAAGCATCCCAACCAAGAACAGTCATTCCATATCCTTTACAGATTCTAGCCATACATACACCAATACGTCCAGTACCCATGATACCAGCTACTTTATTGTGTAAGTCTAAACCTAATAATCCAGATAAAGCAAAGTTGTTGTCTTTTACTTTATTAACAGCTTTATGTAAACGACGGTTTGCTTCTTGTACAATAGCCATAGCGTGTTCTGCAACAGCATATGGTGAGTAAGCAGGTACACGTAAAACTTTAATTCCATGTTCTTTACATGCTGCTAAATCAACATTGTTGAATCCAGCGCAACGTAATAAGATACATTTAATACCGCAAGTTGCCAATGTGTCTACAATGTTCTTTCCACATTCGTCATTTACGAAAATACATACTGCATCATATCCTTGTGCTAATTCAGCAGTTTCTTCTGTTAAACGAACAGAGAAATAATGAATATCACAGTTGTAAGTTCCTTCACCTTTGTCCTTAGCTAGTTCATCAAAGAAGACACGATCGTAATCTTTTGTTCCAAAGAAGGCAATTTTTAAAATACCAACTTTTCTTTGTTTTTCTTTTGCACTTGGTAATACTTTTTGGATTGCTTCAACAGATTCAACTTCATCATCACCTTCGATTTCGATGTCAAGTTCATCACCATAGTGTGCAGATAATGCCAAAACTTGTAGAACGTTTTTTCCATCTGCTTCTTTACCATTGCATTTAATAGTGACACTACTCTTGAAGTTCACGCAGCACTGTGCCAATTGAGCAGCAGGACGTGCATGGATTCCAAGAGGATCCTGAACAGAATACTTTAAACTCTTCATTGTATTTATCCTCCTATATATAAATGAATCATCTAGATTTATTATAGTACAAAATAGGATGAATAAAAGGATTTTAGGGCCTTTATTCGTGATTTTTTTAACATTCTTTTCGATTTTTTGCTGAAATTACGAAAAATTTAACAAGTAAAGTTAGTTTTGACTTATAACTAAAAAAGCTGAATTCAATAATTCAGCTTATTCACTTTGTGATTGAAGAGTAACTGTTTCTGTGATTTCCTGGCCATCACGTTTTACTGTCATTTCCACTTTATCACCAATACTGTGTTTTCTTAATATAGCCTTAACTTCAGCAGATGATGAAATCGATTGACCATCAAAGGTAACGATGCGATCGTTTTGCTTTAGACCAGCTTGGTCGGCTGCTCCACCTGATACGATTTGTACAAGATAACATCCACTTTCATATTCAGAGGTTGTATAGTAATAAGAGCTACGAGCTGTATAATCATATAAAGTAGCTCCTAATCCAGCACGGTTTGTGACTTGTCCATTTTCAATTAAATCACTGATAATATCAATAGCTCCATTGATTGGAATCGCAAATCCTAAACCTTCAATACCACTAGAACTTTCTTTTGCGTTTACAATTCCTACTAGATTTCCACTAGAGTCAAATAAACCTCCACCAGAATTACCTGGGTTAATGGCAGCGTCTGTCTGCATTAATGTCATGACTTCCCCTTCTACTGTGATTTGTCTTTCTAACGCCGAAATAATACCCGTGGTAACTGTACCACCTAATTCTCCAAGAGGGTTACCAATCGCAACAACACCATCTCCAACTTCCAATGAATCCGAATCTCCGAATGTAGCAGGAGTTAAATCTGTTTCTTCAATTTTAATAACCGCAATATCGGTTTGATCATCGGTTCCGATTAAAGTGGCGTTATATTCAGTGCCGTCTGTTAATCGAACAAGAATAGAAGTTGCACTTTCTATAACGTGGTTATTTGTGACAATATATCCATCTTCACTAATAATGACACCAGACCCTGCTCCGGTTGCGACATATTGTCCAAACATGCTGTTTCCACTAGAAACATATTCTGTTTCAATTTCAACTACACTTGGACCGCATTTTGATGCGATATCACTTACATCTGTCACTGTATTTGAACTAGAATTGTTACCAGATTGTTGCACAATGGTTACTCCATTACTTGAACCGTTTTTAATGTTGATCACAAGTAAGCAGCTTCCTACTGCAACAACAGCACTGATCACAACACTGATAATAATTGTTAGAAGATTACTTTTATTTCTTTTTTTGGACTGTCTTTTATTGAATTGAGGCGGCATTTGATTATTTTCCATAATATCACCTTCCTAATTTCTATACCTTGGATAGTATACAACAAGATTATGTGAAAGTCATATCAAATGATTGGAAAATCTTGTTAAAAAAAAGAGGAATTTTGTCAATAATGTCAAGAAATGAAAAATGGTGAAAATAGATAGGGTATGGTATAATGGCATCAAGTAAAAGGAACCATTATGAAACGCAAAGAAAAAAGATTAGCTAAAAAAGAAAAGAAAAAACAAAAAGAAGAAAAGAAAATTCGCAATGAATTAAAAAGAAGAAAGGCAAAAAAAATATGGAAAGTAGTACAGTTTCTAAGAAAGTAAAAGAGTATGAGCAATTTATAGAACAATATGAAAACTATCAAAATATTCTAAGTGATGCAAAAGCTAAAAATGTACATACTTTTAAAAGAAGTATAGCTAAATTTGAGAAGTTTACAGACTTGGCAAAAAAAGTGCTAATTGATGAAAAATATAAAGAAATCAAAAAATACGAATCATTCATTTTTTCATTTCTAACACAATTCACTAATCTATATGAAACTTATGAATATCCTTTATTAATGAACATCGCTGATTTGTATATTGCACATGGAGATTACGATAAAGGAGATAATTATTATCGCTATATCCTTCGTGAAGAACATGGAAATTTGGATGTGTATCTAAACTGGTCAAAAGGCTATTTAACGATTGATGAAGAAAAATCACGCAGCATAGCTCATGAAGCGATTGAGTTGATGGAAGAAAATAGTCCTCAATATAGTGATTTCCTTGACATTTTAATGATGTAAATACTTGAAATTATTTGAAAGCTTGATATGATAAGGATACGTTTTTAAGGAGGCTTATTATGTCAAATCAAAATAAAATTCCTGAATGGATTATTCAATGCTTAGATCAATATGGAAATTGTGCATGTGGAAGAACAATTACTAAGAAATTTGGTAAAGAAAAATTATTAGAAATCTTAGAAGAAATGGACCATGCCTGTAATTTAGAGATTATCTCAGATAAAGATGAAGCCTATCCTACGGATGGAACCTATATTTTAACTTTAAAAAATCGTCAAATTTTAGAAGATGAAGAATAAAACTTCATCTTTTTTTTGTATAATGAACGTAAGGAAGAAAAAATATGATTGCCTTAGCTACAGATTTTGATGGAACTATCTTTTTTATGAATGAGGATCCTTCTTTTCGAAAAGAAGACTTAGATGCCATCCACAAATTTCAAAAAGAAAATAATGTACTAGGATTATGTTCAGGAAGACCGATACATTCAATTGAGCATTTCACAAAAGACTATTTCACTTTTGATTTTATGATTGCTTCCACTGGTTCTTATATTGTTGATCATAATGGAAATGTTTTGTTGGATTGTCCAATGGATATGGAAGATGTATTAGAAATATGTCATTCATATATAGATACACATGTGACGTTTTTCCATTGTAATCAATTCTTTACAACATATAAAAAAGGTTTAGTGGAAGATTCATTTTCTCATAAAGTGATTCAATCTTTAGATGATCTCAATCAATATAAGACCTATCAAATGACCATTGTATGCAAAGATATAGAAGAAGCAAATGCAGTATGTAAAAGTCTTAATGAGAATTATAATGTCAGTGCCTTTTGTAATGGAAATCTAATCGATATCGTTCATAGAGGATGCTCAAAAGGAAAAGGAATTCAGATTTGTAAGGAATATTATAATTTGAAAACAATTGCCGGAATAGGGGATGGAGAAAATGATATACCTATGTTTAAAGCCGTAGACATATCTTACACTTTTTCTTATTCACTATTAACTGTACAAAAACAGGCAGATTGTATTGTTGATCACTTTTATCAGGCAGTTGATCAATTACTAGAAAAGGAGAAATAATTTATGACAATGCCAAAATGGTTAGAAAACATAGTATTTTATGAAGTTTATCCAGCTACCTTTAATGATACAGATGGGGATGGAATTGGAAACATAAATGGAATTACGGAAAAACTAGAGTATATCAAATCAATGGGATTTGATGGAGTTTGGTTAAATCCATGCTTTGAATCAACATTCTTTGATGGCGGTTACGATATTACCGATTATAAAAAAGTCGCTAAGCGCTATGGCACCAATGAAGATTTAAAGACTTTGTTTGATAAGGCACATTCATTGGATATGAAAATTTTATTAGATTTAGTTCCTGGGCATACTTCAATTGGTCATGAGTGGTTTAAACAATCAAGTAAAGATGAAATCAATGAATTTACAGACCGTTATGTTTGGTCGGAAAGCATATATGAATCGATGCGCCCAGAAGATGGATTTATGGGTGGAAGCATTAATGGTTTCTTTGAAAGAGAAGGATGTTGCGGCGTGAATTTCTTTACCATTCAACCGGCCTTAAACTATGGCTTTGCCAAGATAGATAAACCATGGCAACAACCCGTTAATGCCCCAGGTCCTATGGCTACAAGAAAAGCAATGAAAGATGTCATGCGTTTCTGGATGGATATGGGTTGTGATGGTTTTCGAATTGATATGGCAGGCTCTTTAGTGAAGAAAGATGAGGGACAAAAAGAAACAATTAAACTCTGGCAGGATTTCCGTAAATTTATGGATGAAGAATATCCAAACAACGCTATGTTAGCAGAGTGGGGAGACCCACAAAAGGCATTGGAAGGTGGATTCCATATGGATTTTCTACTTCATTTTGGACCAAGTCATTACTTAGATCTTTTTAGAGAAAATCCTTACTTTTCAAAAGAAGGGAACGGGGATATTTCAAAATTTGTACAAGCTTATTTAAAAGGATATAACGCAACAAATGGTCAGGGATTAATTTGTATTCCTTCAGGGAACCATGATATGTCACGTATTAAAGATAAATTAGATGATGAAGAAGTGAAGATTGCTTTTGCCTTCCTGATGTCTATGCCAGGTGTTCCATTTATCTACAACGGAGATGAAATTGGAATGAATCATGTTCATGGTTTGAAGAGTGTTGAAGGTGGCTTCTTTAGAACAGGGGCTCGTACACCAATGCAGTGGAATCATGAAAAGAATAGTGGATTCTCTACTTGTGAAAAGGAACAATTATATATTCAACAGGATCCTAGTGAAAATAGACCAACTGTATTAGATGCCTTGAATGGAAAGATTTCTTTATTTGATGAAATGAAAAAATTGATTCAAATTCGTAAAGCTCATTCAGCTTTGGAATCAACTCCTTCTTTAGAGTTTGTTTATTATGAAGAAAACAAATATCCATTTATCTACAAGCGTAAGGATGTCAATGAAGAAATCTATATTGTATTAAATCCAAGCAATAGGGAAACTTCAGTGGATTTTGAAATTCCTTATTCAGAAGTCATTTATTCCAATAATGGAATTCCTAAAAATGAATCCGGTAAATTGATTGTGCCTGCACAAAGTGCAGCCTATCTAAAAATATAAAAAATCAACGGTCATCCGTTGATTTTTTTTGTTAAAGTAAAGTATCCAATGTTTCTTTAATAGCTTTAATAAAGTTTTGTGAGTTTAGAACAGTTACATCTTTTAAAGATGTGATAAGTGCTAAATCCTTTGTCATCTTACCAGATTCAATTGTGGAGATAGTCGCTTTTTCTAATTTGTCAGCAAAGTCTTGAAGCTCTACAATTCCATCCATTTCTCCACGTTTTCTTAAAGCCCCACTCCAGGCAAAAATTGTGGCAACGGAATTAGTGGATGTTTCTTCACCTGCTAAGTGTTTGTAGTAATGTCTTTGTACAGTTCCATGAGCCGCTTCATATTCATAGACACCACTAGGAGAAACTAACACAGAAGTCATCATCGCAAGTGATCCGAATGCAGAAGAGACCATATCACTCATAACATCACCATCATAGTTCTTACAAGCCCAGATGAATCCGCCTTCGTTTTTCATTACACGGGCAACTGCATCATCAATTAATGTATAGAAGTATGTGATGCCTGCTTGTTCAAACTTTTCTTTGTATTCCTTTTCAAAGATGTCTTGGAAGATATCTTTAAAAGTGTGGTCATATTTTTTAGAAATTGTATCTTTAGTAGAGAACCATAAATCTTGTTTCGTATCTAGCGCATAATTGAAGCAAGAACGTGCAAAAGATGTAATGGATTTATTGGTGTTATGCATTCCTTGAATGATACCAGGACCATCAAACTCATGAATGATTTCTCTGGTTTCGTTTCCATTTTCATCTGTAAAGACAAGTTCTGCTTTTCCTTTGCCGGCAATTTTCATTTCTGTGTTTTTATAAACGTCTCCATAAGCATGACGTGCCAAAGTAATTGGTTTTTTCCAGTTTTTAACACATGGTTCAATCCCTTTGACAATAATAGGAGCTCTAAAGACCGTTCCATCTAAGGCAGCACGAATTGTCCCATTTGGCGATTTCCACATTTCTTTTAAGTTATATTCACTCATTCTTGCCTGATTGGGTGTAATTGTTGCACATTTTACCGCAACTCCATATTTCTTGGTTGCCATAGCTGAATCTATGGTAATTTTATCATTGGTTTCATTTCGCTTTTGAAGACCTAAATCATAATATTCTGTTTTTAAATCAATATAAGGGAGTAATAGCTCTTCTTTGATCATTTGCCAAAGAATACGAGTCATTTCATCTCCATCCATTTCCACTAAAGGAGTTTTCATTTGTATTTTAGTCATTATTTTCTTCCTCAACATTTCTGTATTTTCCAACATATACGGCAGCTGGACGAATTAATTTACGATCACTTTGTCTTGATTCTAAGTGGTGGGCAATCCATCCAGAAGTACGCGCAATCGCAAACAAAGGTGTGAAAATTTCTTTTCTGAATCCTAACATACGATAGGCCAATCCACTGTAAAAGTCAACGTTGGCACAGACGGTCATTCCTTTTCTTTCTTTCATAACCCTAACGGCAACTCTTTCAAATGTGGAATAGAATTCAAAGGCATTCATCATGGTTGTTCCTTTTTCTTTCGCTAATTTTCGACATTCTTCTTTGATGATTGTTGCACGTGGATCGCTCTTGGTATAAACGGCATGTCCAATTCCATAAATTAAGCCACTGTTGTCGTAATATTCTTTGTCTAATATTTTATTGCAGATTTCTTCAATTGTTTTCTCATCTGTAATATAGCCATATTGTTCTGAAATGAACTTAAATTGTTCATATGTTTTCATTGCAGCTCCCCCATGTTTGGGACCCTTTAAAGAGCCGATAGATGCAGCAATACAGGAATAGATATCTGTTCCTGTCGATGATATCACAACATCTGTAAAGGTAGAGTTGTTTCCACCACCATGATCAGCATGAACAATTAACAACTTATCAACTAAGCTGACTTCTTCAGGCGTATAAATTCTTGTCTCTCTTGCCATGTAAAGGATGTTTTCCGCAAAACTTTTATTTGGCAAAGGATAAGTTTCCCAATAAGTTTTGGCATGAACATCTGTATAGTAAGAAAAGACAAATAGAGGTAATGAAGAAAGAATGTGAATTCCTTTGATCATTCTTTGTTCCAATGTATCGTTATCAGGATTTTCATCATTTCCGTATAACTTTAAAACTCCAATCTGCATGGCATTCATAATAGAACTTGTCTTATAAGAAAAGTCAGTCATTGTATTGGTAGCGATTGTTAATAACTCATTATGGAAAGACTCAATTTCTTCTTGTGTTGGCAATTTTCCAAAAATTAATAAGAAAGCAGTTCGTTCAAATCCGAAAATATTCATTTTCTCATAATAACTAACTAAGTCTTCTACATTGTATCCACGATAGACTAAACGTCCTTCTAAGTTCTTCTTGTGTCCATCAATGACATCATATCCAATGACGGTACTGACTTTGGTAAGGGCAACCTTAACACCCGTTCCGTTGTCATTTCGTAGTCCTTGTTTTACTCTATGAAGAGGATAAAGTTCAGGTTCTATAAAGTTTTTTGGCTCATGTTTTTTATAGATTTCTTGTAGATTTTCCATTTCAACACTTCCTTCCGTGTAAATTTTTTCAATTATAACACAATTTATTTTCAAAATCTTTTCAAAATATAGATATTTCTTATAAAATTGGATATTCTTGTACATTTTACTAGATAATAATGAAATATTGTTTGCCAAAAATGAAAAAAAGAGCGTTTTAAATGAATTCATAAACAATTGTGTTAAAATAAACAAGGTGAGATTATGGAAAAGAAACAAAGGGATATTCTATTAAGAAAATTTAATCAATATTTAATTCCATCCATTATTACAACATTGGCAATGTCTTTAAGTGAATTCGCCGATTCATTAATTGTATCCAATTTGTTAGGAAATAATGCGATGGCAATTGTCAACATGGGAGCACCTATTGCTTTTGTGATGGGAGCTGTCTATTACTCCATTGGAGTGGGTGGTTCGGTATTGTACGCCAACGCCTTAGGGAAAAGAGAAGAACAAAATGCCAATAAAATATATACTTTATCCATTCTATTTGCCTTATTTTGTGGCTTACTCTTGATGGTATTGGGATTGGTTTTTGGCAATGCGATCACATCTGTTCTATGCAAAACACCAGAATTGACAGGCCAGGCAAGAGGCTATGTTCGTATGTTGATGTTTTCTATGCCTTTTTTAATTACGATTATCACATTAACGAATTTTTTGCCAGCAGCTGGTTCTCCTAATCTGGCAACAGCTGTTAATATTATAGCTAACGTATTGAATTGCGTGTTGGATGTGGTTTTTATTAAATTCTTTGGATTTGGAGTTGAAGGAGCTGCTCTGGCTACTGCAGTGTCTTTTTGCCTTTCCTCGTTATTAATGGTAGGCGTTATTTTGATGCATAAGGTGCATTTGAAATTTGCTCTTGTTTCTTTTAAAGATATTTCTATGTTACTTAATGTATGTAAGACAGGATCTTATAATGCCATTAGTCAGTTGGGATTTGCGATTAAATTTACGTATTGTAATGCGGCAGCGGCTACTTTTGGAGGAGCGGCTGGTGTTGTTGCCATGGCTTTATGTATTCAAACTTTGTCCATTGTCAATGTCTTTATGACGGGTGTTACACAAACGATTATTCCCCTGCTTTCAATGTTACAGGGACAAGAAGACTATAGACAGATTCCTCGCCTATTCAAAAGAGCTGCGATTTTTTTAGCGATTTGTATGGCTGTATGTACTGGAATATTCGCTATTTTCCCAGGCATCGTTACGACTCTTTATAGCGTTACGGATCCATCTACTGTTGTGATTGGAAAAATTGGTATCCGTATCTTTGCTTTATGTTTTATCTTTAGAGGATTGGCAATCTTGTTTATGGGCTATGTCAATGTCATTGGACAAGGAGTGTATGCTAGCTTTATCAGTTTGTTTGATGGTCCTTTAGGAGTTATCCCAATTGGTATGTTGTTGACATCTATTTTTGGATTAAATGGAATTTGGATGACTTATCCAGTGGATGCGATTTTATTAGTTATTCTTATACTTGTGGCAAACTTCTTTATTGCTAAGAAATCAAAGGGTAAATATAGTTTCCCATTCTTATTACAGCATGAAACAAGAAATATTTTAATTTATGAAAAATCTTTTGTGGATGATGCACAAAGTGTCGGTACGGCCAGCAAGGAAGTACAACAATATTGTTATATGGCGGGTCTATCTGAACATGGAAGTATGGTTATTGGCCTGGCGGTAGAAGAAATGATGGTTTATGTTAGAAATCATGCCAAAGATAGCGAAACGGTGGATATTTTACTACGTATTACAGATGGCGATGTAACGATCGATTATCGAAGCATTGGTGCTCCTTTTGATCCATTAACAGTCACAGATACGGATTCAAGTGAAAACGTAACTTTATTAAATGGAATTGCCAAGAGTATTGAATATGTATATATCATGGGTATGAATAGTACTAAAATTCATTTAAGTCGAGAATAGGAGAAGAAAGCATGAAAGTATTAAAAGAAGGTTTATATACAGGAGAAAGAGCATTGTATAATCAACACGATGTCAAAATTGAAGAATGTGTTTTTGAAGACGGGGAATCACCATTAAAAGAATGTTCGAATTTAGATATTCAAAATAGTATTTTTAGATGGAAGTATCCTTTATGGTATTCACATGATGTCAAAGTAGAAAATTCAACTTTATTAGATACAGCTCGTTCAGGAATTTGGTATACATACAATCTAGAGATGAATGACTGCATGATTGAAGCTCCTAAAACATTTAGAAGGGCACATCATGTCACGTTAAACAATTGTACGATTCCAAATGCTGAAGAAACATTCTGGAATTGTCATGATATTCAAATCAATCATGTATCGGCAACGGGGAACTATTTTGGGTTTAATTGTGAAAATGTTGAAGTCAATCATTTATTGTTGACGGGAAATTATTGTTTCGATGGTGCAAAAAATGTTGTTGTTCGAAATTCAAAATTAAACAGTAAAGACTCTTTCTGGAATTGTGAGAATGTGGAAATCTATGATTCTTATATTATTGGTGAATACTTGGCATGGAATAGTAAAAATGTTAAGTTTGTGAATTGTATTATCGAAAGTGAACAAGGATTATGCTATTTAGATAATGTAGAATTAATTAACTGTAAACTCATTCATACGAATTTATGTTTTGAATTGTGTTCAAACATTAAAGCAGATATCACAACCCATATAGATAGTGTCAAGAACCCCATTTCAGGAACAATTACTTGTCCATCGATTGGTGAATTGATTTTAGATGAGCATATTATTGACCCTTCTAAAACAAGCATTCATTGTAATCAAATTGATAAGCATTCTGATCACGATATTGAATGTCATTACGAATAGACTTAGGATAATTCCTAAGTTTTTTTGTCCAAAGAAAAAGGCTATTTCTAGCCTTCAAATTCAAATGAAATAGTGTGGGAATCATGAAGAATTTCTTCTTCCCATTTTGCTTTCTCTTTTTTACTGTTAAAGCGCATCGCAATTTCAATGGAAATATAGGTATCTTTTTTATCCATGCTGTAATTTAATACTTTATTTCCAGATGAAGTATCATGAAGTTGAATCACACTGTCCATATCAGTTGTACAAACTTTGTAGGATTCAAAGTATGTATTTTGATGTTGTTTAATAAAGCGAGTTACATATGAAATAATCATATAGAGAACAGTACTGACAATACCCATTAAGTACATACCTGCACCAATCGCAAGACCAATAGCGGCCATAGCCCAGATACCAGCTGCAGTTGTTAGTCCTTCAATGTTTTGGTTTCGTTTCATTATGATTCCGGCTCCTAAAAAGGAAATACCAGATACAACTTGTGCAGCAATACGTGCTGAATCTACTTTTTCTACATCACTAAATCCATATTTAGAAACTTCCATTAAAAGAGCGGATGCCACAGCAACAATCATAAAGGTTCCTAATCCCGCTTGTTTATGATGATGTCGTCTTTCTAATCCAACGACAAGTCCGCATAAGGCGGCTACTACCATTCTTAAAATCAATTCCAATTGAAATGCCATATTCTTTCACTCTTTTCTTACCGATGATATTATATCAGAAAAAGAGTTTGAATTATGGAAAATGATATTTTTCTTATTATAGTTGCTCTATTATTTCACCACGAATGCTTAATGTGATAATAGATAAAGGAATATCTTTACCAGCTAATTTTAATCCTTCTTTGACGGCTTTAACCATTCCTGAGCAACAAGGAACTTCCATTTTCACAATGGTAATGGCTCTAATTTCATTAAATAAGAAAATTTGTCCTAGTTTTTGCGCATAATCAAACTTATCCAATTTTGTACATCCAATTAAAGTGACTTTATTAGTCATGAATTTTTGATGGAAGTTTCCAAAAGTATATGCTGTGCAATCTGCTGCAATTAAAATATGAGCATTTTGAAAGAAGGGTGCTTGTATAGGCACTAGTTGAATCTGACAAGGCCATTGTTTTAAACAAGGGACAATGTCTTGGATAGGATAGACATGTCCTGATTCGCTCAAATTTTTTTGAACAGCTTTTTCGTTATATCCTTCAACATCTTTCATCACAAAGGAAATCGCATCCCGAGGACAGTTTGGCAAGCAGTCACCTAATCCATCACAATAATCATTTCTTACCAATTGGGCTTTTCCATTTACCAATTGGATTGCTTTTTCATGACATGCATTTACGCATAGTCCGCAACCGTTACATTTTTCTTGATCAATCTCTATAATCCTTCTATACATTTTTACTACCTCTATAACTAGTATAAGGGAAATTATGTGAAATAATCAAAAAGATTGATTCTAAAAGTAATTAGTGGTAGTATTCGTAAGGTATGAAAGGAAGGTAAAAACAATGAATAAAAAAGATATGGCCGAAAAGGTCGCAAATAAATATGGTTGCACAAAGAAAGATGCAACAAACTATGTTAACGAAGTATTTGACATGGTAGCTGAAGAATTAAAGAATGGTGGAGAAGTAGACGTATTTGGTTTCGGAAAATTCTCTGTAACTGAAAGAGCTGCTCGTATGGGTGTCAATCCTTCTACTGGAGAAAAAGTAGAAATTGCTGCTTCTAAAGCTGTTAAATTCAAAGCTTCAAAATCATTAAAAGATGCTGTTAAATAAGAATTTAGATTCAATCTAAATTCTTTTTTTATTTTCTTTTGAAATAGGATGTTGGTGTTATAATATACTTACTAATAACAGGCGGAGGTATCGTATGAGTTTACCTATTTATATAATTGGACATAAAAATCCGGATTCTGATTCTATTTGTTCGGCAATGGCTTTAGCTGAATTAAAGCAGAAACAAGGAGTAAATGCTGTGGCTGCTAGACTGGGAAGAGTCAATCCTGAGACATCTTTTATTTTAAATAAACTTGGATTAGAGGCTCCTGAGTATGTTACAACTGCAAAATTAATGCTTTCTGAAATTGATATAGACGAAGCAAAAACAATTAATGAACACGATATTATTCGTAATGGTTGGGAATATTCACAAGAAACAAAATCAAAGACATTATATGTAATGAATGATGATAATGAATATGTTGGTTTGGCTGCCGTATGGGAAATGGCACAAATTCAAATGCAGGAATTAGTGGATACAGCCGAATTGCTGAAAAAAGCTACAATTCAAAATTTATGTGATAGTGTACATGGAAAAGTTTTATTAGAGGGAAATGTTGAAAGATCAGGATATGTTCGTATTGCTGATAAAAAGATGATGGATCGTGATTTAACAGGTGCCATCATGGTTTTAGGTGATAGTGAAGATGCCATGTTTAAGTGCATTGCCAAGGGTTGTGCTGTCATTGTTGTAGCAGAAAACTATGTTCCAGATGATTTGATTTTATCGATTGCCAAGGATAAAGGTGTATCCATGATTAATACACCTTACAATATTATGAAAATCATTCAAATGATTTATCGTGCAATTCCTATTAATGCAATTATGACACCAGCGAAAGATGTTGTTCATTTTAATCGGAATGAGTATTTAGAAGATGTGGAAAGAGAAATGTTGAAAACTCGTCACTCTTTATATCCGGTTTTAAATATGGATAAATTGGTAGGGTCAGTTGCTCGTTATCACTTATTAAAAGCGGAAAAGAAAAAATTTATTTTGGTTGATCATAACGAAATGAAACAAAGTATTTCTGACATTGAACAAGGTGAGATTGTGGAAATTGTTGACCATCATCGAATCGGTGATGTACAAACAAGCAATCCTATCACTTTCAGAAACATGATTGTTGGTTCAACTTGCACAATTGTTGCTATGATGTATCAAGAATGTGGAATTAAAATGTCAAAGACAGCTGCCCAATTGATTTTATATGGAATGATCAGTGATACGATGAACTTAAAATCACCAACTTGTACAAAAGTTGATTATGAGATTTCCGAAAAAATATCACAGGAATTTGATTTAGATGTCAATGAAATGGCTATGGAACTGTTTAAACATACAGCAACCATAAAAGGAAAAGAATTTAAAGATCTTCTTTATAATGACATTAAAGAATATATGTTAGCCGGACAACATATTGCGGTCAGTCAAATCTTTACATATGATTTAGAAGATGTGGATGAAATTGAAAAAGATTATTTGGATTACATGGAATCAGAAAATAAGAAGAATAATTATGATTTCTTATTGATGGTATTCACAAACATTGAAGGAAATGGTTCTAAATTCTTATATGTTGGCCCACTTTCCAATACATTAAAGACAGCTATTGATCGTTTTACAGCAAGAGGCTATGTTTCTAGAAAGAAACAAATTGTTCCATGTCTTGCTAGTGAACTAGAATAGAGGATTTAAATGAGTGTTATTGATAAATTTCTGAAGTATGTATCTTATGACACCCAGTCAACGGATGACTCTAAATCCATTCCTTCTACTTTGAAGCAGTTGGATTTAGCCAATGAACTTTTAAAAGAAGTAAAACAAATGGGCGTGGATGATGCCTATATGGATAAGGCTGGAAATGTCTATTGCACAATAAATGCGAATTGTACCAATAGAAAGGCCATTGGCTTTTTAGCTCATATGGATACTGCAACTGAATTAACAGGAAAAGATGTTCACCCAAGAATCATCAAAGACTATGATGGCAGTGTTATTGAGTTAAATGAAAGATTTTCTATGGATCCTGCATCCTTTCCGGATTTAAAAAAGTGTTTACATGAAGATTTAATTGTGACGGATGGAAACACTTTATTAGGCGGGGATGATAAAGCTGGTGTTGCGATTATTATGCAGGCAATGGAAGAAATCATCCAAAATAATCCTGAACATGGGAAGATTATGTTTGCCTTTACCACAGATGAAGAAGTTGGAAGAGGAACAGATCATTTTAACTTAAAACGATTTGATGTAGATTTTGCTTACACTGTTGATGGTGGAGATGTAGATCATATAGATTACGAAAACTTTAATGCGGCTGCTGCTCGTGTTTTGATTCGTGGAACGAGTATTCATCCTGGAGATGCCAAGGGAAGACTTGTCAATGCTTCTACATTGGCAGCTGAATTTATTCTGGATATGCCAAAAGATGAAACACCAGAAACAACAGAAGGGTATGAAGGATTCTATCATCTTACATCTATGGAATCCAACACAGATGAAGCCACTTTGTACTATTTAATACGTGATCATTCAATGGAAAAATTTTTAGACCGTAAACAGTTTATGTTAGGACAGGTTCAGAAATTTAATTCCAAATATGGGAATCGATTTAATGTTGTCATCATGGATTCATATGCGAATATGGCAAATTTCATCCATGATATGACTTGTATTGAAAAAGCAAGGGAAGCTATCTTTAAAGTGGGACTGGTTCCAAAATCAACGCCTGTTCGTGGTGGAACCGATGGAGCAAGGTTGACAGAAATGGGTTTAATCTGTCCTAATATCGGAACAGGTTCTTATAACCATCATGGCCGTTATGAGTTCGCTTCGATTCAACAAATGGAAACCATGGTAGAAATTGTAAAGAATATTATTTTAGATTAGGTGTGCACAAAGATGCACATCTTTTTATGCTATAATGAGAACGATAGAAGGTGAAATCATGGGAATTTATTTAAATCCAGGGAATGAGAGATTTAGAAGAAATAAAAATACAAATTATATTGATAAATCATTATTATTGGAATTTTTAAATTCAAAAATAGAAACAAGTGAAAATTTAATTTGTTCTTCAAGACCTCGGAGATTTGGTAAATCCTATGCAGCTGCCATGATTTGCGCCTATTACGATCAATCCTGTGATTCGCATGTTTTATTTGATAATTTGAAGATAGCCGATACAGAAGATTATGAAACACATTTAAATAAATACAATGTTATTTATTTAGACATGACATCTTTTATTGATACAACAGTGGATAAAAATGAAATTGTGTCTAATATTCATAAGAAGGTGATTTTAGAACTATGCCAGGCTTTTCCTGTTGAAACATGTGAACTAAGAATACCGGCTGTATTAGATCAAATCACATTAAAATATAATGAGAAATTCTATTTTATTATTGATGAATATGATGCCATATATCGACAGTATAAAAACAACTTTGCCTTACAGGAAGAATTTATAGAATTATTACGTGGTTTATTTAAATCACCTACCACAGCTAAATCAGTGATTGGCGCTTATATTACAGGAATTCTTCCTATTAAGAAATATAATCACCAAAGTGCTGTGTCTGATTTTAATGAATATACGATGACAGATGCCCAAGAACTGGCTCCCTTTATTGGTTTTACTGAAGAAGAAGTTAAAGCTTTGTGTTTAGAACACTCTATGGATTTTGGAGAAATGAAGGAATGGTATAACGGCTATGAATTAAATGGATATTCTATTTATAATCCTAAATCGGTTATGGAAGCATTAAAAAGAAAGAAGTGTTTGAACTACTGGAGTCGTACATCTGACTTTAATGGAATTAAACCCTATTTGGAAATGGATGAAGTAACAAGTAATGATTTATCAAAATTATTAGGTGGACAAAGTATTGATGTTGATATTAATCAGTTCGAAAATGATTTAATTCATTTAGATACAAAAGATAAAGTCTTTACTTTGATGATTCATCTTGGCTATTTTAACTATGATGTTGATTTATTTGAAATAAGAATACCTAATAAAGAAATAAGGCAGGAATTTGTATCC
>R14__coassemble_276_pt1 | contig 40437 bp, 53 predicted proteins | sample R14__metabat2_low_PE_009 | metagenome-assembled genome bin R14 | reverse complement strand
TAAAATTCAACATCATTATTACATCTTATAATAGCATGATTAATATATTAATTGTTTAAATAAACATTAATGATGTCAGATTAGATTATATAATCATCATGGAAAAGAATAGTCTAATCTACAATCCAACTCATCCAATAATTAAAGAGAAGACAAAAAGTATTACAATCACAAATGTAGATTGACTTTATTAAAGGTCCAATCTGCATTTTTTTATTTTTTTCAAATATTATCAAAAAAACAGGTCTTCTCACCGATTACCTATTGAAGGAGAAGACATTATGAAAAATAAGAAAGCTTATATTTACAGTAGAATTTCACCACTAGCAGATCATGAAATATTAACCTACCAGGAGAAAATACTTAATCAACTGGCATTAGATCTAGACTATGACATAGCATATCAATCCTATTCTATAAGCTATAGCCTGTTAGAAACAGAATCACTGCTAAATGAAATTATATCTATTATTCAAGGAGAACTAGTGGATGCTCTTATTATATGGAGTCCATTAAGAATTACAGTTTCAAAGGATCTATATGAAGAAATAGAAATGCTATGTGAAATGCATCATATACAGATCATTTCATACAAGAATAACTAAATAACTCATTAATGATACCTAGAAATCGTTCACCTCCATCCTTATTTCCAAATAAGGAAAGGAGGAGTCACAAAGATGGACGATTATAAAAGGAAATACTTTGAATGGCTTAGAGCAAAGGAAGAGGAGGAAAAGCTGTTAAGAGAACTAAAATGCCATGAAGATATCATAAAGCTATTACGTGAATATGATAAACAAATATTCAACCAGGAAAGAAAATACTATTACTGGAACTATGAAATATTTGATTATGCCTTAGATAATATGATCTATGATCAAACAAATATAATTGATACCTATGATAAGCTTGTAGATAATATGGAGGATCCAGATATTCTACAAGCATTAAAGAAACTTGATCCTATTGAACAAAGAATCATAACACTAAAGCTTCAGGGTTATTGTTTCAATGAAATGGCTAATATACTACATTTGAATATCAACACATTATATTCACGTTATAAAAAAATAAAAAAATTGATCAGAGAATCAAAAATTAATACGTTCTAAACGCATAATAGGTGAAGGGGTATATCTCCTTCACCCTTTTAGTTCCTTGAAAAATAAATACCACCTAGTAGATCCGTTTGTATAGTACGAGCTGATAAATCATACGCCATGACCATATAAATATATGTTAGCGATCAATATGAGAATTATAAGGATGATTAGCACCATCTGCGACAACTACTATACAGGACAATGATACATTAGTTACGAAATGGACGATACTTCCATTACCATGCAATTTGGATGTAGGTATTTGCTGATACCTGATCTATTAGGAACCCCTTCGCTTATGGGTCTAGAAAATAATAAGCAAACGCACTTATAAGCGTCAGGATTGGAAGCCTGGCCTACATAGAAGTTCAATACTTCATAATTCAATTTATATTAAATGAAGGAGGAAATATTAATGGAACGTATAAGACGTGGAGATATATTCTATGCTGATCTTAATCCTGGTATTGGATCTGAACAAAGAGGAACAAGACCAGTTGTTATTATTCAAAATAATAAAGGTAATAAGGTAAGCCCTACTTTCATAGTTGCACCTATTACCTCTAAAGCCTATGAAAAGGACTACAACAAAACGCATTATGAGCTACATAATTATCAGGATCTAGGATTAAAATATCCTTCTGTAGTTATGCTAGAACAAATCAGAACTATTGATATCAGCAGAATAATCCAATATAAAGGAACACTAAATAAACAACAAATGAGATCAATTAATACAAAAATACTTATTAGTTTAGGTATGTCCAGAGATTATAAATATGTAAGAAGACGTAGAAAAAATCAGTAAATTTTAAATTCTATGCACCCTCATAGTTGGTAGCTTAAATATATATATATATAATTATCTTATATTTTGAATGTGGGGAATTATTTATGGAAAAAATACTAGATTATATGAAAAACATACTTAAATGGTATGATAGTCTCAATGGTACGGGAAAATTCATTGTTATTATAGTTGTTTTATGTTTATTAGGATCATGCACTGGAGGCACTTCTAGTTCTTCAAGTAGTGGTGGCTCACATACATGTGCATATTGTGGAAAATCATGCTCTGCATTTGAAGATGCAATGTATGGTGGTCATAAAAGCTGTATGAATGCACACAAATCTTTATGGGATGCATCTCATTAATCAAATCTATATTAGGAACCTACTAAAGGTTCCTTTTATTATGCAATTAAAAAGTTTGTACATTGGAGTAATAAATATTGAAAGAATAGAATTAAGTCGTATTAGAAAGCAGAAAGGAAGGATAAAATCATGGAAAACAGCTTAACACTAAACCCAAAGAAGACTTATACAGTAAAAGAGGTAGCAGCTATCTTAGGTGTCAGTAAGAATACTGTATATTCATTAGTAAATTCTAATCCAGAATTTAAGGTAGTACGCTTTGGTAAAACAATTCGTATATCTAAACCATCATTTGATGAATGGATGAGAGATATTTTATAAAAGGATTTACTCCAATGGCAACTATTATCAAAAGAAGAAAAGCTTTATCTGTAGTATATGACATGGATGGTAAAACCATCCATGAAACATACTACAATTATAAAACAGCTAATAAACGTAAGAAACAAATTGAAAATGATCAATTTGATCTATTAGTAGATGAAGAAACACTTATTGTTGATTATCTATATTTTTATATGAATACTAAAGGCAAAGATATATGGTCTATTAAAACCTATGAATTCTTTGTATCCATTATTCATAATTATCTTTCTATTGCATTTAAAGATGATAAGATATCTGATTTAAATGATGAATATATCAGAGAAGTATTTAAATCAATTAAAGAAATGCCATCTGTAGAAGATCCATCTAAGAAGATCACTGATTATATGATAGAAAAGGTAAGAGTAGTTCTAAAATATGCTTTTAATGAACTAACTGATAGAAACATTATTGATAGTAATCCAATAAACTTCATAAAACCTAAAAAAAAGAAGAATAAGAATAAAAAGAAAACTCCTATTAATACAAAATATCTGGATAAACTATTTACAAAATGTGATGATCAACGACTATTTGTGATCATGCATCTAATGCTAGGCACATATATCACAATGAATGAACTATTAGGTCTTACAATTGATGATATCCATGTAGAAGATAATCTTTTTATTAATCAGCAATGCTATATACGTATAAATAAGGTATTAGATAGAATTCAATTAGATAATCTATCTAAGCTAGAAGGAAGAATCATTGATAAAGCCAATAACAAGGGTATGACAGAAACAAATACCCAGCTTACCCTATATAAGATAGAAGAAAGAAAAGAACCAATTAATAATTATATTGCGAGTATTCTTCGTAAATATATTAAACAAAAGAAGCTGATCAACCATAAATATTTGATTTCTAAATCAAATGGTGAATTTATGGATCGTAGAGTATTATCTCGTGACCTAGATAATCTACTAAATAAATGTAAGCTAAAGCATATAACCTTTAGAGATATACAGGTATATGGAAGAGAGCTAAGTGATGATGATCTAACAAAAGGTGAACTATTCTACTCTAATCTATCTACACCCTATTTATTACCAGATAATGATGAAAGGATGAAAGCCGGATCAATCTGTAAAGAGCTACAGGAAACATTACCAACTACTGATCAACAAACAGTTAATCGATTTGTTGATGCTTTAAAGGATGATAAAGAATTAAAAATGGAATTGATGACTAGACTGAAGGAATTATTATGATTCCTTCTTTTATTTTGTACATTCGAATCTATTTTTAATTCCTTATACAATTCATACGATGCTAATTGAAAGGAGTGATGAATATGGCATCGATACAAAAAAGAAAGAATTCATATGCTGTGATTTATTGGTTTAAGGATAAGAATGGCATTACAAAACAAAAATGGGAAACCTGTGCTACATTCAAGGCTGCGAAGAAGAGAAAAGCTGAGGTAGAAAACCAGTTAGAAACAGATCAATTTATAGAACCATCTAATCAAACATTAGAATCGTTCTTAGATACATTTATAGAGGTCTATGGACCTGAAAACTGGTCACCTAGCACATACAGTAAAAATGTAAGTGCAATTAAAAATTATATTGTCCCCTACATTGGAAAGGTAAAGCTGCAGGATGTAAATGTACTTATGATTCAAAAATACTATTCTAAGCTATCACAGGATAAAGCAAATGATTCAAGATATGAAAGTTCTACTATATCCTCTGGAACAGTATTAAGAGTTCATAAGCTATTAAAAACAGCATTTAAGTGTGCAAAGCTATGGGATCTTATTAATAAAGATCCATATGAAAAGGTACCAACACCTAAGCATGAATATAAGAAAAGAGATATTTGGAATAGTGATACGATCCTTCAGGCATTACGTGTCTGTGATGATCCAAAGCTTACCATAGCCATTCATCTATCCTTTGCATGCTCACTTAGAATCGGAGAAATATTAGGACTTCAATGGAAGAACGTGCATATAGAAGATGAAGATATAGAAAATGATAATGCCAGATTAGATGTTGTATGGCAGCTGGAGGAATTATCTAGAGACGCTATTAAGCAATCCAAGGTTGGAGAAATCTTTTTAGAATTTCCATCCTATACTTCAGAACCAACAAAAACTGTTAAAGTTTTAAAATCACCTAAGACAAAATCAAGTATTAGAACCGTATGGATTCCCAATACCTTAGCGATGATTCTTCAAAAATGGAAGCAAGAGCAACAAAACTATAAGGAATTTTTTGAAGGAGAATATCATGACTATGACCTGGTTGTATGCTTTGAAAACGGAAGGCCCTGTAGTAATAATGCTATTAGAGCTAGCTTAAACAGATTAATCAAAGAAAATGATCTACCCTTCGTTACATTCCATTCCTTCAGACATGCAAGTACAACCTACAAGCTAAAGCTGAATCATGGAGATATTAAGGCAACACAAGGTGATACTGGTCATGCACAGGCTGATATGATTACTGATTTATATGCTCATATATTAGATGAGGATAGAAAAATGAATGCTCAACGCTTTGATGAAAGCTTCTATACACAAACTGGTGAACAGGTTGATGTGAAATCCTCTAAGGTCAATATAGATGAGCTAATTAATGCCTTTAAATCAGATCCAGCCCTATTACAACAGGTGCTATCAGCACTAAAATAGAAAGGATATATTATATGGAAAACAATTATACAGAATTAACCATCCATTTAATTAATGGAGAAGATATTCATGTAGCTTCTTTGCTAACCAAAGATAGTATTACTAAGCTACTGGATGATTATATGAACGATAATGTTCACTATTTAACAGTGAACTATGATCAGGGAGCAATTGCCTATCTTGATAAGGTCAATATTTTATATATTGAAGAACATCATGAAATGATGAGCTTCAATGAAATGAAAGAGGCAGTTGAAAGCTACAATGAGAATGAGTGATGTTTTAGTTTATTTCGCATTGGAATATGAAGGAAGCTTCCCAGAGATCTATCATGCATTACAAAGAAAGGAAGAAGTAGATCCAGATCAATACTTTGAATTAAAGAAGGATGTACATCATAAACACTTTACCTTAATTGATAATGTATACCCTAACCAATTCAAGGAAATCAGCTGTCCACCAGTTGTTTTATTCTATCAAGGAAATAAAGAACTACTAAGTAAGGATCTACCAATGAAGGAACTATATTTAGATGATCATACAAGAGCTTATTCTTCAATAGAGCCTATTATGCAGGATGGAAAGATCATATTTGATTATGTTATTGCTGCTGAAAATCATGATAATGTTGATAAGCTATATGATCATATTAAGGATAAAGGACTACCTTTAAAGGATTATACAAAGCAAAAAATAATGGAAGAAAAGGTCTGCTAACAAAAGGAAACTGTTCTCTCCTACTAGGCTATTTGTTAGCAGATTTGTTAGCAAGATTAAAAAGTGGTCAAAAACGGTTCCACTCCCTGCTAACAAAATAAAAAGAGATTCATTTGACTTACTCATTTGAATCTCTTTTATTAATTCAGGTAAAAATTCGGTAAAAATGCCTGAAATATAATATAAAATGGCGTCCTTGACTGGATTCGAACCAGCGGCAGTCCGCTTAGGAGGCGGATCCTCTATCCACCTGAGGTACAAGGACATAACCGAATTTTGATATATTTTGAAGCTTTTAGGATACTGTGCCACCTTTTCTTAGGAGGCGGACGCTCTATCCTGCTGAGCTACGGAGACATCTTCAGTTTTCCTTGATTTTAAGCCATTTTCCGGCTCCCGGTTCAAGGCCCGGTCTGCTAATTTCGAGGCCGTTTTGCTAATGAAACCGGCTTCTAATCTCGGCGAGCGTTGTTAAACGTTCCTTCCGCCCCGCGTTAGAAATCGATGAAGTTCCCTCCGGAATCGAACCCGGCTTCAGATTTTAAAAATCCTTTTCGCGGGTGATAACCGTATTCTTAGGAGGCGATTGCTCTATCCAACTGAGCTACAAGGACAAATGGCGCGCCTGACAGGGCTCGAACCTGCGACCTTCAGAATCGGAATCTGACACTCTATCCAATTGAGCTACAGGCACATTGTTCCATTATTATAGCGTAAAGAATCTTAAAATTCCATTATAAATAGCCACTTCTAATGCAGTTGCAAGCCCTTTTAAAAACGAGTATGATAAGTTTGTTAATATTTCTTTAAATATTAGAAAGAGGAGTTTATGAAAATTATCATTGTTGGATGTGGTAAAGTCGGTTATGCGATTGCCAGACAACTGGCTCATGAAGGACATGATATAACAGTAATTGACCGAAACGCCCCCGTCATTAATAATGTAGTGAATACTTTAGATGTTGAGACCATTGTTGGAAGTGGTTCAGACTATCAAGTTTTAAAAGAGGCGAAAGTGGAACAAGCTGAATTGGTTATTGCGGCAGCATCACAGGATGAAAGTAATATTTTGTCTTGCTTGATAGCGCGTAAATTAGGAGCAGCTCATACCATTGCTCGAGTACGTAATCCAGAATACATTTCGGCTTTAAGTGTATTAAAAGATGAATTGAATTTAAGCTTGTCTATTAATCCGGAAATGGCAGCGGCTCGTGAGATTGCTCGTACATTAAGCTTGCCATCACAAATTAAAGTCAGTACGTTTGCCAACGGTAGAATGGAATTGGCAGAAATCAAAGTATCCAACGAAACCCCTTTGCTTGGCCAAAGAGTTGTGGATACCAATGCTGCTTTAAAGACAAACGTTTTATTCTGTGTTATAGATCGTGGTGGTGAAATTATTATTCCATCTGGAGCAACAGTTTTCAAAGAAGGAGATAAAGTTTCTTTTACGGGATCTACAAAAGAAATCGAAGCTTTCTTAAAGAAAATGGGAATCAAACGTAGAGGTCCATTAAGAGAAGTAATGATTGTTGGCGGAGGAAGAATTACTTTCTATTTAACACAAATGCTTCTAGATATGGGATTAGATGTTAAGATTATTGAATTAAATAGAGATCGTTGTTTGGAATTGTTGGAAAGATTTCCAGAAGCAACAATTATTCAAGGAGATGGAACCGATCATGAATTCTTGATGAGTGAATCATTAGAAGAAATGGATGGATTTGTTGCCTTAACAGATAATGATGAAGAAAACGTAATTGTTAGTATGTTTGCATCTAATAATGGAGTGCTTCGCGTTGTGCCAAAGGTGAATCGTGTATCTTTAGGGTTCCTATTAGAAAAACTTGGACTTGAAAATGCGATTACACCAAAGAATATTGTTGCTAATCAAATTGTTCAATATGTTCGTGCTATGCAGAACAGCCTTGGAAGTAATGTTGAATCGTTAATGAAAATCATGAACGATAAGGTGGAAATTCTTGAATTTAGAGTGCGTGCAAATTGTTCCTTCATCGGACGTCCATTAAAAGATTTATATATAAAAGATGGTATTTTGTTTGCCTATATTACTCATAAAGGAAGAACAGAGGTAGCCAAGGGTGACTCATTTGTCAATGAAGGTGACGTTGTTGTTGTGATTAGCTTATTAGAGGGGCTGAGGGATATCAATGATGTACTATATTAAAAAGATAAAAAAAATCAATTGGTACGTCGTTGGAAATGTCATTGGCTATGCGCTATTAGTAGAAGCGGGTCTATTGTTGTTCCCTTTGCTTGTTAATTTTATCTATCGGGAAAATGTAGGTATTCCTTATTTAATCACTATTGTGATTTGTGCTGCAGTGGGATTTTCTTTATCACGTTTGCATAATAAGGAAAAAAATTTCATCTTTGCTCGTGATGGCTTGTTTGCTACGGGATTAGTATGGATTTTTATGTCTATGTTAGGAGCACTGCCTTTCTTTCTTTCGGGTGAGATTCCTAATTATATTGATGCTGTATTTGAAACGGTATCTGGTTTTACTACAACGGGATCCAGTATTTTAACGGATATTGAATCACTAAGCCATGCTAATTTATTCTGGCGAAGCTTTACTCACTGGATTGGCGGTATGGGTGTATTGGTGTTTGTACTGGCTATTGTTCCTAAAAGCAATGACCAAACCATGCATATTATGCGTGCTGAAGCACCAGGACCTTCTATAGGAAAACTAGTTCCAAGACTTCGACAAAGCGCCATGATTTTATATGAAATCTATATGGTGATGACAGTGGTGTTAATCTTGCTTTTATGGGTTGGTGGAATGCCGTTCTTTGACTCTTGTTGTCATGCCTTTGGTACAGCTGGTACTGGGGGATTCTCAATAAAAGGGGCTGGTATTGCCTATTATGATAGTGTGTATATTGACGTTGTTATAACGGTATTCATGTTGCTGTTTGGAGTGAACTTCAATATGTATTATTTCTTATTGATTAAAGAATATCGTCAGGTATACAAAAATGAAGAGTTAAGGACATATCTTGGAATTGTTGTTGCATGTATTATTGCGATTGCAATTAATATCTATCCATTATATGAAAGCGTAGGACAATCACTTCGCTATTCTGCATTCCAAGTTGGTACGATTATTACTACCACAGGATATGCTACTGCAAACTTTGACTTATGGCCAACGTTCTCTAAGATTATTCTTTGGCTATTAATGGTATTAGGAGCAAGTGCTGGAAGTACTGGTGGTGGAATTAAGGTGAGTCGTTTCTTGATTATTATGAAGAAATTGAAATTGGATATTCACCGTTTGGTTCATCCTCAAAAAGTGGATGCCATTACAATGGATGGAAAAGTTGTAGATGATGAAATTGTACGACAAATTACTGCTTATTTCTGTTGCTTTATGATGATTACATTTGGGTGTATTCTTATTGTGTCCTTAGATGGTTTTGACTTTGAATCGACAGTTACTTCCGTATTTGCGTGTATTGGGAATATTGGACCTGGATTTGGAATTTGCGGTCCAACAGGAAATTTTTATGCTTTCTCATATTTATCAAAAATTGTGTTATCTTTTGCTATGCTGATAGGAAGATTAGAAATTTATCCGATTATTATTTTCTTATTCCCGCTAATTCGTTTGCCAAAAGCAATCCGTCCAAAAAAGAAAAAGAAACAATATGACAAGGTATAATATGCCTTGTCATTTTTAGTTAGTAGGTAAAATATAAGTAATTTCTTGTGAAAAACTAGTCAAGCAAAAAGTGTAGTGATATAATAAAATCGCATATTGAAAAGACTATAGGAGGATATTTTTCATGGCTAAAAAAACTGTTAAAGACCTTGACGTTGCTGGAAAAAAGGTCTTAGTGCGTTGCGATTTTAACGTTCCTAGAAAAGATGGAGTTATTACAGACGACAATCGTATCGTTATGGCATTACCTACAATTAAATATTTAATTGAAAATAATGCAAAAGTTGTTTTATTCTCTCACTTAGGTAAAGTTAAAACAGAAGAAGACAAAGCTAAAAACAATTTGGAATGTGTAGCTGTTCGTTTACAAGAATTGTTACCAAACACAAAAGTTACTTTCTGCCCTGTAACTCGTGGTGCTGAATTAGAAGAAGCAGTTGCTGCTTTGAACGATGGAGAAATCGTATTAGTTCAAAACACTCGTTATGAATCAGGTGAAAGTAAGAACGATCCTGAATTAGGTGCTTATTGGGCTAGCTTAGGTGATGTATTCGTTGAAGATGCATTCGGATCTGTTCACCGTGCTCATGCTTCTACAGTTGGAATCCCTACAAACATTAAAGAAAATGGTTTAGGATTCTTAGTAGAGAAAGAAGTTACTATGTTAGGTAAAGCTGTTGATGAACCAGCTCATCCATTCATCGCTATTATTGGTGGATCTAAAGTTTCATCAAAGATTGCTGTTATCGAAAACTTATTAACAAAAGCTGACAAAGTTATCATCGGTGGTGGTATGGCTTATACATTCTCTGCTGCTCAAGGTGGTAAAGTTGGTACTTCTTTATTAGAAGAAGATAAGATTGAATTAGCAAAAGAATACTTAGATAAATATGGTGATCAATTAGTATTACCTGTTGACACAGTTATCGCTGATGCATTCTCTGAAGATGCTAACACTGGTGTTGCAGATGCTGGTGAAATTCCTGATGGATGGATGGGATTAGACATTGGTCCTAAATCTGTTCAATTATTCAAAGACACTTTACAAGGAGCTAAAACAGTTGTATGGAATGGTCCTATGGGTGTATTTGAAATGGATAAATTTGCTGTTGGTACAAAAGAAATTTGTGCTGCTATCGCTGAATTAGATGATGCTATCACAGTTATCGGTGGTGGAGATTCTGCTGCTGCTGCTAAACAATTAGGTTATGCTGATAAGTTCTCTCACGTTTCTACAGGTGGAGGAGCTTCATTGGAATATATGGAAGGTAAGACATTACCTGGTATCGCAATCATTAGCGAAAAGTAATAAGAGGAGAAAATAAAATGGCAAGAAAACCAATTATCTTTGGAAACTGGAAAATGAATAAAACACCTTCTGAAGCAGAAGTATTCATGAAGGGAATTGAAGAAGTCTTAACAGGAAACGAAGCAGCTGATTATGGAATCGGTGCTCCATATGTTGATTTAGACGTATGTGTAAAAAATGCTAAGAACTTAATCATTGCTGCAGAAAACTGCAACGAAAAAGACTCTGGTGCTTATACTGGTGAAGTATCTGTTCCAATGTTAAAAGAAGTTGGAATCACTTACTGTATCATTGGTCACTCAGAAAGAAGAACTTACTACAATGAAACAGATGCTGCTTGTGCTGCAAAAGCTAAACGCTTATTAGCTGACAACATCATCCCTATCTTATGTATCGGAGAAACAGAAGCTCAATACGATGCTGGACAAACTGCTGACGTTATCAAATCACAATTAACTGGATCATTAGCTGGATTAACTGCTGAAGAAGTAGCTAAAATCGTCATTGCTTACGAACCAATCTGGGCTATTGGAACTGGTAAATCAGCTAACCAGGAAATCGCTGAAAACTGCTGTAAATGTGTACGTGACAATGTAGCTGCATTATTCAATGCTGAAGCTGCTGAAGCTGTACGTATTCAATATGGTGGATCTGTTAAACCAAACAACATCAAATCATATATGGAATGCCCTGATATTGATGGTGCATTAATTGGTGGAGCATCATTAAAAGTTGATTCATTCAAAGAAATTATTGATGCAACTAAATAGTTAATTTTAATGAAAAGAGAGTGGGAATTAAGAATGTCTTAATGAACATTCTCTTTTTTTATTACAAGAGTTAGTCTAGACTACTTATTTACCATAAAAAGGACGTGAAATAAGTCATAATATACGATAAAATGCAATGGGTGTATACCCTTATGAAGGTAGTAATTTAGAAAGGACTATTCATATGTTGGAACAAAGTTATTACGACAAAGCAGATGAAATTATTGAGTTTTATGGTAAGAAACCTTCTTCTTTGATTCCTATTATTCAGGACATTCAAAGTGAATATCGTTATCTTCCAAAAGAGCTTTTATCTTATGTGGCCGAAGAAATTGGAATTACGGAAGCAAAAGCTTTTAGCGTTGCAACATTCTATGAGAATTTTTCTTTTGATCCAAAAGGAAAATACGTTATCAAAGTATGTAATGGAACAGCATGTCACGTGCGTAAATCGATGGATATCTTAGAAAGATTAAGGGATGATTTAGGATTATCAGAAGATAAGAAAACAACAGATGACATGATGTTTACATTGGAAATTGTATCGTGTTTAGGGGCATGTGGCCTGGCTCCTGTTATGACTGTTAATGATGTGGTATATCCTGGTTTAACGCCAGACCAGGCATCAGAATTATTGAAAAAGTTAAAGGAGGAAGCATAATATGACTGTTATTTCAACTCGTGATCAGCTTCTTCAAGTTAAAGACAATGAAAGACAAGAAATCGGTAAGGCAAAATATCGTATCTTAATCTGTGCAGGAACAGGATGTTTGGCAGGCGGATCTGCCAAAATTTGTGAAAGATTGACAGAGTTAGTCGGAAACGATCCAAATATGGAAATTCAATTTGCTCCAGAAATTGCTCACGGACCTGAACATAAATGCCCTGGTTGTTCTGATAAGACAGGTATCAGCATTCACAAGAGTGGATGTCATGGATTCTGTGAAATGGGACCATTAGTACGTATTGAACCAATGGGAATTCTATATACAAAGGTAAAAGTAGAAGATTGTGATGAAATCTATGAAAAAACATTAAAAAATGGAGAAATCGTTCATCGCCTTGTTTACATGCAAGATGGTAAAGAATATCAAAAACAAGAAGATATTCCATTCTATAAAAAACAAACACGTTTAGTACTGGAAAACTGTGGACACATCGATGCTGAACGTATTGAAGAAGCAATAGCTGTAGGCGGATATCAGGCTTTAGCTCGTGCATTGTTTACTATGACACCAGAAGGTGTTGTCAATGAAATCTTAGAATCCAACTTACGTGGACGTGGTGGTGGAGGATTTAAAGCCGGTGTGAAATGGCAACAAGTTGCTCGCCAAAAAGAAACGACACGTTATGTTGTTTGTAATGGAGATGAAGGAGACCCAGGTGCTTTCATGGACAGAAGTATCATGGAAGGGGATCCTCACAAAATGTTAGAAGGTATGATGATTGCTGCTTATGCCGTTGGTGCCCAAGAAGGATATATTTATGTTCGTGCTGAATACCCACTAGCTATTCAACGTTTGAAAAAAGCCATTGCACAAGCAGAAGAAATGGGATTATTAGGAGATCATATTTTAGGTACAGATTTCTCATTCCGTTTGCATATTAACCGTGGAGCTGGCGCCTTTGTTTGTGGAGAAGGATCTGCTTTAACAGCTTCTATTGAAGGAAATCGTGGTATGCCACGTGTTAAACCTCCTCGTACAGTTGAACAAGGATTATTTGGCAAACCAACTGTTTTAAACAATGTTGAAACATATGCCAATGTTCCAATGATTATTACCCGTGGAGCATCTTGGTATAGAGGAATTGGGCCAGAAAATTCACCTGGTACCAAAGCCTTTGCCTTAACAGGTTCTGTAAAAAATACGGGATTAATTGAAGTTCCAATGGGAACTACTTTACGTGAAGTTATCTTTGATATCGGTGGTGGTGTCAAAGGAGACGCTGATTTTAAAGCGGTTCAAATTGGAGGACCATCTGGAGGATGTTTAATTAGTCCAAACTTAGATATATCTTTAGATTTTGATTCTTTAAAGAAAATTGGAGCCATGATTGGGTCTGGTGGACTTGTTGTTATGGACTCTAATACATGTATGGTTGAAGTAGCTCGTTTCTTTATGAACTTTACCCAAAACGAAAGTTGTGGTAAGTGCGTTCCTTGTCGAGAAGGAACAAAACGTATGTTAGAAATTCTAGAACATATTGTTGCTGGTAATGGTACGCTAGAAGATTTAGATATGCTGGAAGAATTAGCTAATATGATTACAGATACAGCCCTTTGTGGTTTAGGTAAGAGTGCGGCTAAACCAGTATTAAGTACTTTAAAGAACTTTAGAGATGAATATGTAGAACATGTTGTGGATAAGAAATGTCGTGCACATAACTGTAAGAAATTACGTCGTTTTGTGATTGAACCAACAAAATGTAAAGGATGCTCTAAGTGTGCAAGAAATTGTCCGGCTAATGCGATTAGTGGAGCTATTCGTTCTCCATTCACAATTGATTCATCTAAATGTATTAAGTGTGGGGCTTGTTTAGATAATTGTGCATTCCACGCAATTCATGTAGAAGAATAGGAGGAAGAAAAAATGAAATATATTACTATTAATAATCATAAATATCCATTTACTGACGAAAAAAATGTTCTTTCTATTATTCGTAAAGCAGGAATTGATTTACCAACATTCTGTTATCACTCTGAACTATCAACATATGGAGCTTGTCGTATGTGCATGGTAGAGGATGAACGCGGAAGAATGTTTGCTTCTTGTTCAGAAGTACCTAGAGATGGAATGGTTATTTATACAAATACTCCTAAATTACGCAACTATCGTAAAATGATTTTGGAATTGTTGTTAGCTAGTCACGATCGTGATTGTACAACTTGTCATACAAACGGAGATTGTACATTACAGAAATTGGCACAACAATTAGGTGTTACAGATGTTCGCTTTGAAAATAATAAGCCAAAAGTAGAAGTTGATTATTCGTCAGATTGTATCGTTATTGATCCAAATAAGTGTATTCTTTGTGGTGACTGCGTAAGAACTTGCGAAGAAATTCAAGGAATTGGTGTTTTAAACTTTGCGTATCGTGGTTCGAATACACGTGTTATGCCTGCCTTCAACAAAAAACTAGCGGAAACTATGTGTGTTGGATGTGGTCAATGCCGTGTGGCTTGCCCTACAGGAGCTATTACGATTAAGACAAATGTTTCTCAGGTTTGGGAAGCATTACATGAAAAAAATACAATCGTTATTGCTCAGGTTGCACCAGCTGTTCGTGTTGCGATTGGGGATAAGTTTGGTATTCCAAAAGGTGAAAATGCGATTGGTCAGTTAACTGCTGCTTTACGTCGTATGGGATTTGATCAGGTGTATGATACAAACTTTGGGGCGGATTTAACAGTCATTGAAGAATCAAACGAATTCTTAGAAAGATTGGATGCAAATGAAAACTTACCATTGTTTACTTCATGTTGTCCTGGATGGTTTAAATTCTGTGAAGAAAAACATCCTAATTTGGTAAAACATTTATCTTCATGCCGTTCACCTCAAGCTATGTTTGGAGCTGTATTAAAAGAAGATGCCAGGGAAAGAAACGATGAAAGAAAAATAGTCGTTGTTTCTATCATGCCTTGTACCGCAAAGAAGGCAGAAATCAAACGTAAAGAACAGTTTACAGATGGACAACAAGACGTTGATTTCGTATTAACAACTGATGAAGTCACACGTATGATTAAAGAGGCGGGATTAAACTTGGCAAAATTAAGTCCTGAAGCAATGGATATGCCATTTGGTATCGCATCTGGTGCTGCCTCTATCTTTGGCGTGACTGGTGGTGTTACGGAAGCGGTTATTCGTAATTTAGTTGGAAGCTCTAAATTAGCTGATTTACAGGACATCAGTGTAATGGGAATTCGCGGAGATGATGAATTTAAAGAAGCAACCATTAAATTAGGCGATAGAGAATTGAAAATTGCGATTGTAAACGGATTAAAGAATGCAGATGATTTGATGAATAAGATTGAATCAGGTGAAGCTTATTACGACTTTGTTGAAGTTATGGCTTGCCGTAGAGGATGTATTGCTGGTGGTGGGCAACCACTTCCAATTGGTCCAACTACAAAACGAAATCGTTTAGAAGGTATCTACAATGTCGATAGAGCTTCGCAAGTGAAGCTTTCTAGTGAAAACCCTATAGTTAAAGAGTTGTATAATGGAATCTTAAAGGGTAAAGAACATAAATTATTACACTATAAGTAAGAGAATGGAAACATTCTCTTCTTTTGTTAGTGAATACTAACAAAAATATGAGCAAATGAGATGTAATTAAAAATAAATCGATTAAAATAGAGATAATAATACTTAAAGGAGGAATTTAATATGTCAAAATGGGTATGTAAAGTATGTGGATATGTTTATGAAGGAGAAGCTTTACCAGCTGATTTTAAATGTCCAGTATGTAAAGTAGGAGCAAATATGTTTGAAGAAGTCAAAGGAGACATTACTTTGGCTGCTGAACATGAATTTGGAGTTTATGGATCAACTGTTAAAAACAATCCAGATATCTCTGAAGAAGATAAAAAATATATCTTTGAACAATTAAAAGCAAACTTCGAAGGAGAATGTTCAGAAGTTGGTATGTATTTATGCATGGCAAGAGTTGCTCATCGTGAAGGATATCCTGAAATTGGATTATATTGGGAAAAAGCAGCTTATGAAGAAGCAGAACATGCTGCTAAGTTTGCCGAAATGTTAGGATCTGATTTAGAACCAAATATGACAGCTTCTACTAAGAAGAATCTAGCATGGCGTGTGGATTGTGAATTTGGAGCAACAGCTGGAAAAGTTGATTTAGCTAAATGCGCTAAGAAAAACAACTTAGATGCTATTCATGATACCGTTCATGAAATGGCAAGAGATGAAGCTAGACACGGTAAAGCTTTACAGGGGTTATTAAACAGATATTTTAAATAATTAAGAAGAATCGACTTTGTCGATTTTTCTTTTTTTAATTTTCTTAAAAAAGTACTTGCGCAAATAAATTTGCCATGATACTATAAGTGAGCACTTGGGAAATCCAAGTTTCACATACATGGCGCGTTGGAGAAACGGTTAACTCATATGCCTTTCACGCATACATTCACGGGTTCGAATCCCGTACGCGTCACCATTTGTAAGTTAAGAGGAGTAATCCTCTTTTTTTGTGCTATAATTTCTTTTAGTAAAGGAAGTGGTAATTATGAAAACAATAACATTAGGTAGTACTGGAATTACGGCTGTGCAAAATGGATTTGGTGCATTGCCAATTCAAAGAGTGGATGTAGAAAAGGCTATTCCAATTATTCGTAAAGCCTATGATGGAGGAATGCGTTTTTTTGATACAGCTAGAGCCTATAGCAATAGTGAAGAGAAATTGGGATTGGCATTTGAAAATTATGTGCCTAGAGAAGAAATATTTATTGCGACAAAAACAATGGCTAAAACACCTGAACAATTTTGGGAACAATTGGAAACATCTTTGAGTTTATTAAAGACAGATTATGTAGACATTTATCAATTCCATTGTGCTGGACAAGTGTTCAAACCAAATGATGGAACAGGTATGTATGAGTGCATGATTGAAGCTAAAAAACAGGGAAAGATTCATCATATTGGAATTACCGCTCATAAATGGCAAATTGCGATGGATGCCATTGAATCTGGGCTGTATGAAACTTTGCAATTCCCATTTAGTTATCTATCAGGAGATATTGAATTGAAACTAGTGAATGCTTGTAAAGAACATAATATGGGATTTATCGCTATGAAAGGATTGGCTGGTGGCTTGATTAATCAATCAAAACCAGCTATGGCTTTTATGACGCAATTTGATAATGTCATGCCTATTTGGGGTGTACAAAAAGAATCAGAACTAGATGAATGGCTATCTTTTATGGACCAAGAAGTTGTATTAGATGAAGATACAAAAGCTTTTATTGATGCCGAAAAGAAAGAATTAGCTGGTGAATTCTGTAGAGGTTGTGGATATTGTATGCCATGTCCTGCCGGTATTATGATCAATCAATGTGCTCGTATGTCATTGATGTTACGTCGTGCTCCTTCCAAAGCCTGGTTATCAGAGGGAATGCAAAAGGAAATGATGAAGATTGAAAATTGTCTTCACTGCAATCAGTGCATGTCTAAGTGTCCTTATGAATTAAATACACCAGCTTTACTAGAAAAGAACTTAGAGGACTATAAGAAAGTTTTATCTGGAGAAGTTAGTGTTCAGTAAAATGGAAATCTATTTTCGTTTGTGTTAGACTACCATCATAAGGAAGTGATACTATGAATCAGAATGAAAGACCAGAAGCACCTAAACCATTTTATAATTATAAATCTAAACATATTTTAGCAATTGCTTTTGGAATTATTGCGGTAGTGGTTTCTACTTTTGGATTTATCCAGTGGAGTATTTATTTATTCAGTATTGGATTTGCTTTGGCATCTATTCTCTTTGCTTACAAATACTTTGAAATGGAGAAACTGCCTGTTATAGCTGCCATTGTGGCAACGAGTGCTGCACTTGTGGTAGGGTATTCTATTATTCGTACTGAACTTGTCTATTTAGTTGATGCGATTAATACAGCTACTACTACATACGATTATTATAATAATGAATATGATTGGCTTGATGACTACTTTAATTCAGACAATAGTCCATCACAAGATTATGGCTTAGGATCTGATTCCAATGATGGATTTTGGGATTAATTGAAAAACAAGAAGAAAAGTATTGCACTTTTCTTTTTTTTCATTTAAAATATACAAGCATGCGTGGGAGAGTGCGTAACCACTCGCGAACCACTGCATAAGACTTATTTAGGGAGGTTGTCTTATGAGCAAGAAAAAAGTTACTAAAGTTTGTAAGTTGCAATTCCAGGCTGGAGGAGCTAGACCAGGTCCTGCACTAGCAAGTGCTGGTATCAATATGCCTCAGTTCTGTACGGCTTTCAATGATGCAACAAAAGACCGTAAAGGTGATGTCGTTCCTGTAATTATCACAGCATACGAAGATAAGAGTTTTGACTTTGTTTTAAAAACAACACCTGCTGCTAACTTATTAAAGAAAGCTGCTGGAGTTTCTAAAGCAAGTGGAAACCAAAAAGAAATTGCTGGTACAATTACTGTGGATCAATTAAGAGAAATTGCTGAATACAAAATGCCAGACTTAAACGCTAATGACGTTGAAGGAGCAATGCGTATTGTAGCAGGAACTGCCCGCAATATGGGTATCAAAATCGAAGGATTTGAATAGGAGGATCAATTATGGCAAAAGTAAGTAAGAGATATGCTGAAGCTGCTAAACTAGTTGATCGTAACCGTACATACTCAGTTGAAGAAGCAGTTGCATTAGTTAAACAAACAGCTACAGTTAAATTCGATGCTACTATCGAATTATGCTTTAGCTTAAATGTTGACCCACGTCACGCTGACCAACAAATCCGTGGTGCCATGGTTTTACCTAATGGTACTGGTAAATCACAAACTGTTGCTGTTGTAGCACAAGGTGATGCTGCAAAAGCTGCTGAAGAAGCAGGGGCTGATTTCGTTGGTGATGCTGATATCATTGAAAAAATCCAAAAAGGATGGTTTGGATTTGATGTATTAATCGCTACTCCAAACATGATGGGTCAATTAGGTAAATTAGGTCGTGTATTAGGGCCTAAAGGTTTAATGCCTAACCCTAAGACAGGTACAGTAACAATGGATGTTGCTAACGCTGTTAATGAAGTTAAAAAAGGTAAAGTTACATACCGTGTTGACAAAGAAGGAAACTTAAATGTAATTATTGGAAAAGCAAGCTTTACAGATGAAGCATTAGTAGAAAACTTCAAAGCTATCTATGATGTAATCTTAAAAGCTCGTCCAGCTGCAGTTAAAGGAACTTATATGAGTAAAGTTGTTTTATCTGCTTCAATGGGTCCTGGAATCCCTGTCACAGTAGACTAATCCAGAATAAAATTAAAGATTGTTATCAATATTCCAAAGACAGTAACTGCCAAGAGCTTAATTTGTTACCGAGGGTTGATATGCAGAAATTAAATGCATTTTAAGCCCGCTTTGATTGTGGGCTTTTCTTTTGAATATTGTTGCAATAAAGAAAGAGTGAGGTGGAACGAATGAACAAAGAAATCCTTGCAAAAAAGGAAGCCGACGTTAACGCCTTAGCTGAAAGAATGCAAGCTGCTAGTTCCGTAGTTGTATGTGAATACCGTGGATTAACAGTTGCTGAAGTAACTGAATTACGTAGAGCATTACGTGCTGAAGAAGTAGAAATGACTGTCTACAAAAATGGTATCGCACGCCGTGCTTCTGAAAAATTAGGTTACAATGATTTCAGTGAAACATTAGTCGGTCCAAATGCGTTAGCATTCGGTAAAGATGCTGTTGCTCCAGCTCGTGTATTAGCTAAATTCGCTAAAACACACGAAAAGTTGGTATTAAAGAACGGTATCGTTGATGGTGCTGTTATGGATGAAGCTGCCATCAAAACATTGTCAAGCTTACCTAACAAAGAAGGTATGTTGGCTAAATTCGCTTCTTGCTTAAATGCTCCTGTAATTAAATTTGCAATGACAATTAAAGCTTTAGCTGAAGCTAAAGAAAATGGAACTGTAAAAGTTGCGGAAGCACCTGTAGAAGAAGCAACTGCAGAAACACCTGCAGTCGAAGAAGTGGCTCAAGAAGCCCCAGCTGTAGAAGCAGCTGCTGAGTAATTGGAGGAAAAAGAAAATGGCAAAATTAACTCAAGAAGAAATTTTAGCTTACTTAGAAGAAGCTACAATCTTAGAATTGAATGACTTAGTAAAAGCTATCGAAGACAAATTTGGTGTAGTTGCTGCTGCTGCTGTAGCTGCTGCTCCTGCTGAAGAAGCAAAAGATGAAGGACCAAGTGAAGTAACTGTTACATTAACAAGCTTCGGTGCATCAAAAGTTGGTGTTATCAAAGTTGTTCGTGAAATCACTGGTTTAGGATTAGTTGATGCTAAGAAGTTAGTTGATGGATGCCCATCTGCTATCAAAGAAAACATCTCACCAGAAGAAGCAGAAGGAATCAAAGAAAAATTAACTGCTGCTGGTGCAACTGTTGAAATCAAATAATTTTGATTAAAAACAAACCTTAAGCTCGAGAAATCGAGCTTTTTTTTGTTTTCTTTTGTATAATCATGTTATGAATATTGAGTTAAGAAAATGGACAATGAAAGATATATATTCTTTGGTAAATATATCTAATGAAGTAGATCGAACTTATTTAACAGGATCAATGCCTAAACCTTATCGCAAAGAAGATGCTTTATGGTTTATCAAAAATGCTTATAAACGAGATGGCAAATCTGGTATTTATCGTTCCATTGTTGTAAATGATGAATATGTTGGAGAAATTTCAATTGTTTGCTTAGATGATATTCATTCTCGTACAGGAAACCTTGGCTATTATATGATAGATGCTTATAAGGGGATGGGCGTAATGAGTGAAGCTGTTAAACAAATTTGTGAATTGGCTTTTCAACAGCTTAATATTTATCGGATTCAGGCTACTACTTTTGAAGAAAATTTTGCCTCTAGAAAAGTATTAGAAAAGAATGGTTTTGAATTAGAAGGAACTTTAAAAAATCACATTTTTAAAAATAGTACAATTTCAAACGAATGCATATATGGAAAGAGTAGAATAGACTTATGATTAAAGTAGAAAATATTAGTAAAAAATTTAATGACATAGTGGCATTGAATCACGTGACATTTATGATTCCTTCGTCAAAGCGCGTTGTCTTGCAAGGGCCTTCTGGAAGTGGAAAAACGACTTTACTTCGTTTGATTGCTGGATTGGATAATCCCACATCTGGAAAAATAATAAAAGATGAAGAAAAGATATCCTTTGCTTTTCAAAACGATTTATTGCTGGAAGAATTAAATGTTTATCAAAATATTGCTTATGGTTTGTATCATAGACTGTATTCAAAAGAAGAAATTGATAAAAAAGTTAGGAATATTAGCTCCTTGTTCTTGTGTGATTCTTACTTGAATCAAAAAACATCTACATTGTCAGGAGGTCAAAAGCAAAGAATTTCTTTAGCTCGTGCATTAATATCGCAACCAGATTTATTGTGCATTGATGAGGCTTTTAATAGCTTAGATAAGGATTTACGCATAGATTTGATTCAAAAAATAATTGATATTCAACAAAAAACGGGAATGACTATTCTTTATGTATCTCATGATCAATGGGATGCGAAAATAATGGGAGAAATGTTTATTACTTTAGAGAATGGACAAATAAAAAACATTGATTAATCATCAATGTTTTTTTCGTCATTCAGAATTTTTTTAACGGCATTATAAATTCCATGTTCATAAGTAGAGGTTGTCGCAAAATTAGCGAATGACTTAACATAATCACTTGCACTACCCATCGCAACTCCAATATCAGCTCTTTGAAGCATCATAATGTCATTTGTGCTATCTCCAAAACAAATCGCATCTTTCCATGTTAGACCTTCAATTTTTAATACACTTTCAATACCATGTGCTTTATCATTATCTGCATTAAAAATATCGTAACAGAATCCATCTGTTTTGACGTTAATTAAATCAGATCTTAAATCAATATGTTTTTTCATAAAAGAATCAATTGCGTGTTTATCTTTCATTAATATAGTGGCATTATAAGCATCATGACGTTTATGATACGTTTGTGTTTCATCATAGAATAAATAGTCTAAGACATTACAGTATTTACAGAAATAATACATAGGGTAGAAATTATTGTAGATATAAGTGGCATCACCAAAATGAAATTGCAGTCCATAATTATTTTCTTTGCACATCTCAACAATTTCTTCAACATATTCTTTTTTGATAGGGTAAGAAGCTATAATGTTAAAATCTTTATCTAATATATAACTTCCATTTATCAGTACATAGTAATCAAATGTAACTTTATCTAAGATTAATTTTAGTTGGTTTAGGGGTCTTCCAGTTGCTGCACAGACTAAATATCCTTGCTCTTTGAGCATTCGCAAAGCTTCTAAGGACGATTCAAGAATGACATCGTTTTCTGTTTGATAAAGTGTTCCATCCATATCAAAGAAAGCAATCTTGTGTTTCATAAATATCCTTCTTTCTATAAAATATTATAATATATGAAGCGATAAATTGAAAAGCAATTGATTATGATAAAAAAAGCAAAAAATACTTTGACATTTATACGAAATACGTGTAACATACTTTTGCACGCTGTAAAAAGGTTCTTGAAAGAGAACCTATAATATTCGGATGAAAAAGACCCACCCGAAAACGTGTACTAAGAAAGAAATTTTGAAAGGAGGGCTCTTATGCCAACAATCAATCAATTGATTCGTAAAGGTCGTAAAGCCGGTCAAACAGTTTCAAAGTCTCCAGCTTTGAATCGTGGTTACAACTCATTAAAATCTAGACCAACAAACATTTCATCTCCTCAAAAACGTGGAGTATGTACTCGTGTTGGTACAATGACACCAAAGAAACCAAACTCTGCACTTCGTAAATATGCCCGTGTACGTTTAAGTAATGGTATGGAAGTTACAGCTTACATTCCAGGAATTGGACATAACTTACAAGAGCACAGTGTTGTTTTAATTCGTGGTGGACGTGTTAAGGATTTACCAGGTGTTCGTTACCACATTATTCGTGGAACACTTGACTGTGCTGGTGTAACAGACCGTAAACAATCACGTTCTTTATATGGAACAAAGAAACCTAAGAAATAGTCAATCGTGAAAGGAGGAAATCAGAATGCCTAGAAAAGGACACATTGCCAAACGTGATGTATTAGTAGACCCTATTTACAATTCTAAGTTGGTTACTCGTTTGATCAATAAAATCATGATTGACGGTAAAAAAGGGGTTGCGCAAAATATTTTATACAATGCGTTTGATATCGTAGAAGTAAAAACTGGAAGACAACCTATGGAAGTCTTCGAACAAGCATTAGAAAATGTAATGCCACAATTAGAATTAAAGACAAGACGTGTTGGTGGAGCTAACTATCAAGTTCCAGTAGAAGTTAGTGACGAACGTCGTTTGACTTTAGGATTACGTTGGCTGGTTAATTATGCTCGTTTACGTAATGAAAAAACAATGGAACAAAGATTAGCTGCAGAAATCATCGATGCTGCAAACGGATCAGGTGCTAGTGTTAAGAAACGTGAAGATACTCACCGTATGGCTGAAGCTAACAAAGCGTTTGCTCACTATCGCTGGTAAGAGAGGAGAACAGTTGTATGCCTAGAGAATATAGTTTAGCGAATACTCGTAACATCGGTATCATGGCTCACATCGATGCCGGAAAAACAACAACAACTGAACGTATCCTTTATTATTCTGGTGTTAACCATAAAATTGGTGAAACACATGACGGTGCTAGTACAATGGACTGGATGGCGCAAGAACAAGAACGTGGTATCACAATCACTTCGGCTGCCACTACTTGCCATTGGAAGAAATTAGATGGAACTGGTGATGAATGCCGTATCAACATTATTGATACACCAGGTCACGTAGACTTCACGGTAGAAGTTGAACGTTCTTTACGTGTATTAGATGGTGCTGTTACTGTATTGGATGCCAAAGCTGGTGTTGAACCTCAAACTGAAACAGTTTGGCGTCAAGCAACTACTTATGGAGTTCCAAGAATTGTATTCGTTAATAAAATGGATGCGACAGGTGCTGACTTCATTATGTCATGTAATACAATTATTGATCGTTTAGGAGCTAAATCATGCCCTATCCAATTACCTATCGGTGCTGAAAGCGACTTCGAAGCTATCATTGATATCATCGAACGTAAAGCTTACAGTTTCTCAGGTGATTATGGTCGTATTATTACGGAAATTCCTATTCCTGAAGACATGATGGATTTAGTAGAAGAATACCGTATGAAGTTATTAGAATACTTAGCTGATTATGATGAAGACTTCATGATGATGGTATTAGAAGGTGAAGAACCTGAAATTGCAGAAATTAAACGTGTATTACGTATTGCCGTTTGTACAGGTGATTTCTTCCCTGTATTATGTGGATCTGCTTACAAGAATAAAGGTGTTCAACAAGTGTTAGACGCTGTTGTTGACTACTTACCAAGTCCATTAGATGTACCTGCTATTAAAGGTACTACATTAGATGGAGATCCTGATGAAAGAAAAGCAAGTGATGAAGAACCATTCTCCGCTTTAGCTTTCAAGATTATGACAGATCCTTTTGTTGGAAAATTATCATTCTTCCGTGTTTATTCAGGAACTGCTGATGCTGGAAGTTATGTATTAAACTCAACAAAAGATAAGAGAGAACGTTTTGGACGTATCGTTCAAATGCACGCTAACTCTCGTAAAGAAATTGACAAAGTATACTCTGGAGATATTGCTGCTGCTGTAGGTTTAAAAATCACAACAACAGGAGATACATTATGTGATGAAAAATCACCTATTATCTTGGAATCAATGGAATTCCCAGAACCAGTTATCGAATTGTCATTAGAGCCAAAGACAAAAGCTGACCAGGATAAGATGGGATTGGCTTTAAGTAAATTGGCTGAAGAAGACCCAACTTTCAAAACTTATACAAATGAAGAAACAGGACAAACAATTATTGCTGGTGTAGGTGAATTACACTTAGACATTATTGTTGACCGTTTACGTCGTGAATTCAAAGTTGAAGCCAATGTTGGTCAACCACAAGTTGCTTACCGTGAAACAATCCGTGGTACAGCTGATTGTGAAGGAAAATATGTTCGTCAATCAGGTGGTCGTGGACAATATGGTCACGTTTGGATTAAGTTTGAACCAAATGAAGGAAAAGGATTTGAATTCGTTGATGCCATCGTCGGAGGCTCAGTTCCTCGTGAATATATCAAACCAACGCAAGAAGGTTTGGAAGCTGCATTAGAAAACGGTATGATTGCTGGATATCCAGTTATCGACGTTAAAGCAACTTTATTTGATGGATCTTACCATGATGTCGATTCAAGTGAAATGGCTTATAAGATTGCTGCTAGTTTCGCATTACGTGAAGCTGGTAAGAAATGTAAACCAGTTATCCTTGAACCTATTATGATGGTTGAAGTTACAGCACCAAATGAATATTTAGGAAGTGTAATGGGAGACGTTTCCAGTCGTCGTGGACAAATTACTGACCAAGAGGAAAGAGGAAATGCAATTATTGTTCGTGCTCATATTCCACTATCAGAAATGTTCGGTTATGTAACAGACTTACGTAGTTTCACTCAAGGTCGTGGAAATTACTCAATGAAGTTCGATCATTATTCAGAAGTACCTAAGAGTATTGCTGAAAAGATCATTAAAGAGAATTCAAAGGAAAACTAGTTGATTTTAACTAGTCCTTGAATTAAAATTATTTTGTATGTATAGCTAAATTAGGAGGAAATAATAATGGCTAAAGAAAAATTTGACAGAAGTAAAACTCATGTTAATATCGGTACAATCGGTCACGTTGACCATGGTAAAACAACTTTAACTGCTGCAATCACTAACGTATTGTCACAAAAGGGTATGGCTAAGGCTACTGCTTATGACCAAATCGATGGTGCTCCAGAAGAAAAAGAACGTGGTATCACAATCAATACTGCACACGTTGAATACGAAACTGACAAACGTCACTATGCACACGTTGACTGTCCAGGTCACGCTGACTACATCAAGAACATGATCACTGGTGCCGCTCAAATGGACGGATCAATCTTAGTAGTTGCTGCATCTGATGGTCCAATGCCACAAACTCGTGAACACATCTTATTAGCTCGTCAAGTAGGTGTTGGTTCAATTGTTGTATTCTTAAATAAATGTGACATGGTTGATGATGAAGAATTAATCGACTTAGTTGAAATGGAAGTTCGTGAATTATTAAATGAATATGACTTCCCAGGAGATGACACTCCAATTATCCGTGGTTCTGCATTAAAAGCATTAGAAGGTGATCCTGCTTATGTTGGTGCAATCGATGAATTAATGGAAGCTGTTGATACTTGGATTCCAGATCCAGAACGTGATATCGACAAACCATTCTTAATGGCAGTTGAAGATGTTATGACTATTTCTGGACGTGGTACAGTTGCTACTGGACGTGTTGAACGTGGTCAAGCTCACTTAAATGATGAAGTTGAAATCGTTGGTATTAAAGAAACTCGTAAGACAGTATTAACTGGATTGGAAATGTTCCATAAACAATTAGACGTTGCTCAAGCTGGTGACAACATTGGTGCTTTATTACGTGGTGTTGCTCGTACAGAAATCGTTCGTGGACAAGTATTAGCTAAACCTGGATCAGTTACTCCACATACTAACTTCAAAGGTCAAGTATATTGCTTAACTAAAGAAGAAGGTGGACGTCATACTCCATTCGTTTCTAACTATCGTCCTCAATTCTACTTCCGTACTACTGACGTAACTGGTGTTATTACTTTACCAGAAGGTGTAGACATGGTTATGCCTGGTGACAACGTAGAAATGATCGTTGAATTAATCGCTCCAATCGCATTGGAAAATGGTACTAAGTTCTCTATCCGTGAAGGTGGACACACTGTAGGTTCAGGAACTGTTACTGAAATCATTAAATAATTTATTTAAATAGAATCGAATTTACTCAATTGAGTATTGAAGAATAATAAATTAATTATATAGGTCTGAAGAAATTCAGACCTTTTTTACATTGATTTTACCTAAGAATTGAGCTAGTCATGGCACTAAAAAAGATTAGAAACCAGTATTAACTGGTTTCTTTTTTGAAAAATGCTATTCTATAAAAGGAGGAATTATCATGGATTATATTGAAGTTACAAAAGAGTTGTTAGACTTTATACAGAAAAGTCCTAGCATGTTTCATTCGATTCAGACAATTAAATCATATTTAAATGATGCTAAATTTACATATTTACCAGAAGGTAAACCTTGGAATATTCAAAAAGGAGGGCATTATTATACAACACGTAATCATTCTTCTATCATTGCTTTTAAGGTCGGAAGTGATTTGAGTGATTATCATTTTCAAATGTGCGCTTCTCATTGCGACTCTCCTACATATAAAGTTAAAACAATTCCGGAGCTTGAAGGGCCACAAGAATATTTACGTTTAGATGTAGAAGCATACGGCAGAATGATTGATAGTACCTGGTTTGATCGTCCTCTATCGGTGGCCGGAAGAGTTTTGGTAAAAAATGGAAGTCGTGTAGAAAGTAAATTATTATATATTGATAAGGATATTTTACTCATTCCTAACGTTGCTATCCATCTTAATAGAGATGTAAATAACGGTTATAAATATAATCGTCAAATTGATTTATGTCCTTTATTTTCGACAGGCGAATTAAAAAATGGTGCTTTTAACCAAATGATTGCCGATGAATTAAATGTAAATGTTGAAGATATATTAGGAAAGGACTTATTTTTGGTTAATCGTCAAAAACCAGTAATTTGGGGATTGAAAAATGAATTTGTTTCAACAGGGAAATTAGATGATTTACAATGTGCTTTCGTTTCCTTAAAGGCATTCCTTGCCGATGAGAATGATAAAGCCATAAATGTTTATTGTTGTTTTGACAATGAAGAAGTTGGATCCAATTCAAAACAAGGGGCCATGTCTACTTTTCTATATGATACTTTAAGAAGAATGAATACTTGTTTACAAAAGAGCGAAGAGGAGTATTATCAGGCGGTTGCGAAATCATTCTTGATTAGTTGTGACAATGCACATGCAGTTCATCCTAATCATGGCGAAAAAATGGATACCGTTAACTGTAATTATATGAATAAAGGACCTGTCATTAAAGAATCAGCAAATCAAAAATATACAACAGATGCATTTAGTCATGCTGTTTTTGTGAGTTTAGCAGACGTAGTGGGAGTTCCTGTTCAAGTATTCGCCAATCGTTCTGATTTAGTAGGAGGTTCTACATTAGGCAACTTATCAAATACACAAGTCTCTGTTCATGCTGTTGATATTGGTCTTCCTCAATTAGCTATGCATTCAAGCTACGAGACAGCCGGTGTAAAAGATACAGGGTACGCAATTCAAATATTAGAGGAATTCTATAGAAGAAATATATCTATTAATGAAGCGGACTGGTTTGAAATTGAATGAATGGTTGGATAATTAAGACGAGTCCATAATGAATTCAAAGTGCAAGCATAGATGTGCTGCACTTTTTTTATGAAATAAAGACAATAGTTTTACCGTTTTGTAGGGAAATTTAGAATTCAGAAATAGTCTTTATTAACCGCATTTTTGTATGATTTTAGGGTAAAACAGAATTATTTAAAAAAAACAAAAATAATAGTTGAATCCCCTTTTTTATTATGCTAAAATCATTAGGCACTGCGAGGAAGTGCGAGGTTGCTGACCCACTGAAATCCGTTGTCATGGGTGGCTGTCAGGTAATTCGCATGGAGCATGTATATCTAGAATATACGAAAGGAGTAAAACATGGCAAAAAATACAATGAGAATTCGCTTAAAAGCGTATGAGCACCGTATCTTAGATGATAGTGCTAAAAAAATTGTCGAAGCTGCGACAAAACACGGAGCTAAAAAAGTAGTTGGACCTGTTCCTCTACCAACAGAAAAACAAGTTGTGACAATTCTTCGTGCGGTTCACAAATACAAAGATTCACGTGAACAATTCGAAATGCGTACACACAAACGTTTAATCGAGATCGTTTCACCTACTAAGGAAACAATCGATGCATTGCAAAGATTAGAACTTCCATCAGGTGTTGATATCGAAATTAAACTTTAATGGAGGTGTCAGAGATGAAAGGACTATTAGGAAGAAAATTAGGAATGACGCAAGTCTTCACTGAAGACGGAATCTTAATTCCTGTAACTGTTGTTGAAGCAACTCCAAATGTTGTTTTACAAAAGAAAACAGTTGAAACAGATGGTTATAACGCTATTCAATTAGGGTTTGACGAAATGAGCGCAAGACGTGCTACTAAAGCTAACATCGGACACTGCAACAAAGCAAACACAAGTCCAAAACGCTTTATTAAAGAAGTTCGTGATTGCGAATTAGATGTTAATGTAGGTGATTTAGTGAAAGTTGACATCTTTGCTGCTGGAGAACAAGTTGATGTTATCGGTACAAGCAAAGGTAAAGGTTACAACGGTACAATCGTTCGTAACAATGCACATCAAGGGCCTAGATCACATGGTGGTTCTAAGAACACTCGCCATATTGGTTCATTAGCTACTAACGGTATTACTTCACGTCAAGGACGAATCATGAAGGGTACTGCAATGCCTGGTCAAGAAGGTGGTTATACTACAACTAACCAAAACTTAACAGTCATTAAAGTAGATGTTGAAAACAACTATATGTTAATCAAAGGAAATGTTCCTGGACCTAGAAAAGGTTGCGTTATGGTACGCACTGCAAAAACATCAAAAGGAAACAAAGAAGCTGTGACATTAATTGATTACAGTGCTAGCAAGGAGGTTCAAGAATAATGGCAAAAATCGACGTTATTAACCAAGCAGGTGAAGTTGTTAGTTCAATTGAATTAAACGACGAAGTATTTGGAATTGAACCAAACCAAAATTGCTTATTTGATGCACTAAAGATGCAAATGGCTGGAAGACGTCAAGGAACATCTTCTACAAAAGAGCGTAATGCAGTTTCTGGTGGTGGACGTAAGCCTTACCGTCAAAAAGGAACTGGACGTGCTCGTCAAGGTTCTACAAGAGCTACTCAATTCGTAGGTGGAGGAACTGTATTTGGTTCTAAACCACGTGATTATTCTTATAGAATCAATAAAAAAGTTCGTCGTATCGCATTGAAATCTGCATTAAGTGAGAAAGTTGCTGAAGAAGCATTCAGTGTACTTGATAAATTTGAAATTGCACAGCCAAAAACAAAGACATTTGTTGAAATTGTTGAGGCAATCAATGCTCCTAAGAAAACATTATTTGTTGTAGGTGAAGAAGAAGATGCATTAAATGCTGTATTATCTGGTCGTAATATTCCAGGTGTTTCATTCTTAACAAGCACAGGAATTAATGTTTATGACTTAGTAAATGCCAACAAAGTCGTAATGACTAGCGCAGCTGTTAAAGAAGTTGAGGAGGCTTTAGCATAATGAAAGATTATAGAGATGTTATTGTTCGCCCAATCATTACTGAAAAAAGTATGAAAGAAATGGCTGAAAACAACAAGTATACATTTGAAGTTGCTAAGGGAACAAACAAAGTTGAAATTCGTAATGCTGTTGAAGCAATTTGGAATGTCAAAGTTGAAAAAGTTAACACTTCAAATAGCAAGCCAAAAGCTAAACGTATGGGACGTTATGCTGGTACAACATCTGCTGTTCATAAAGCAGTTGTTAAATTAAAAGAAGGATATTCAATCGATTTATTCGGTGAAGAATAATCCAATCAGGGAGAAGACGCTATTTCCTGAATAAACATTGCGTATAGGAGGAGAAAAAATATGCCAATTCAAAAGTATAAACCAACGACACCTGGTCGTCGTGGTATGAGTGCTTTGACTAATGAAGAAATTACTGCTTCAAAACCAGAGAAAAGCTTATTGGCTCCATTAAAATCAAAAGGTGGACGTAATAATACAGGACGTATTACAACTCGTCACCAAGGAGCTGGACATAAGAGAACATATCGTATTATCGATTTCAAGAGAAATAAAGATGGTATTCCTGCTAAAGTAGCAACTATCGAATACGATCCAAACAGAACAGCTAATATCGCCTTATTACACTATGCTGATGGTGAAAAACGCTATATTATCGCTCCAAAAGATTTAAAAGTTGGAATGAAGGTTATTTCTGGTCCTGAAACAGATATTCGCATCGGAAACGCTTGTGAATTAAAGAATATGCCTGAAGGTACAATTGTTCATAACGTTGAATTAAAACCTGGTAAAGGTGGACAAATGGCACGTAGTGCTGGATGTTCTGCTCAAATCTTAGGTATTGAAGACAAATATGTAACATTACGTTTACAATCTGGTGAAGTTCGTAAAGTTTTAGGAAACTGTCGTGCAACTGTTGGTACAGTTGGTAACGAAGATGTTAACTTAGTAAGCATTGGTAAAGCTGGTCGTAATCGTCATAAAGGTATTCGTCCTACAGTTCGTGGTTCTGTAATGAACCCTAACGATCACCCTCATGGTGGTGGTGAAGGTCGTACACCTATCGGTCGTAAATCACCTATGACTCCTTGGGGAAAGAAAGCTATGGGTGTTAAGACTCGTAAAACTAAGAAACAAAGCGATAAATTAATCGTACGTCGTCGTAACGGTAAATAGTAAGGAGGTAAAATAAAATGAGTCGTAGTTTGAAAAAAGGACCTTTCGTAGATGATCATCTAATGAAAAAGGTTGAAGCTTTAAACGCATCAGGTAAAAAAGAAGTTATTAAGACTTGGAGCCGTCGTTCTACTATTTTCCCTCAATTTGTTGAACACACATTTGCCGTTTACAATGGAAAAGAACACGTACCTGTATATGTAACAGAAGATATGGTTGGACATAAATTAGGTGAATTTGTTCCAACTCGTAAATATGCTGATCATGGTCAAGATGACAAGAAAGGTAAAAAATAGGAGGTTATAAACATGGAAGTTAAAGCAACAGCAAAAACTCTACGTATTCAACCTCGTAAAGCAAGACTTGTACTTGATTTGATTCGTGGAAAAGACGTAGAAGAAGCAACTGCAATCTTAAAATTTACTCCAAACAAAGGTGGATACCTTGTTGGTAAAGTATTAAAAAGTGCAGTAGCAAATGCCGTAAATAACAATGATTTAGATGAAAGCAAGTTATATGTTAAAGCTTGCTGGGCTGATGAAGGAATCATTATTAAACGTTACATGCCTAGAGCAAAAGGTAGCGCAAGCCCAATTAACAAACGTACAAGCCACATTACAGTTGTTGTGGCTGAAAGAGATTAGGAGGTAAGCTCATGGGACAAAAAGTATCACCAATTGGTATGCGTGTCGGAGTCATTCGTGACTGGGAATCAAGATGGTATGCTGATGACAAAGAATTCGGATCTTACTTAATTGAAGATGTAAATATCCGTAATTTCATCAACAAATACTATAGTGATTTAGCTAACAAAGCTGTCGACAAACGTAAAGCAAACCCTCAAATTTCTCGTATTGAAATTGAACGTGCTAAAAATCGTTTAACAATTATCATCCGTACAGCTCACCCTGGTGTAGTTATTGGACAAGATGGTAAATCAATTGAAGGATTAAAGAAGCAATTAGAAAAAATGACAAGTGCTAAAAACATCCAAGTTAATGTTGTAGAAATTGCTAACCCTAACTTAGATGCTCGTTTAGTTGCTCGTTGGATTGCAGACGAATTAGAAGGACGTAAGTCATTCCGTGCTACACAAAAGAAAGCAATTCAAAATACTATGCGTGCTGGAGCAAAAGGAATCAAAACTTCTGTTTCTGGACGTTTAGGTGGAGCTGATATGGCTCGTTCTGAAGGATATTCAGAAGGTGTTGTTCCTCTACATACATTACGTAGTGATATTGACTACGCAGTTGAAGAAGCAAAAACAACTTATGGACAATTTGGTGTTAAAGTTTGGATCTGCCGTGGAGAAGTTTTACCAGGTGAAATGGTAAAAGAACCAGAAGCTCCTAAACAAAGACCAGCACGTAAAGGTAAAAATGGACGTCGTAATTTCAACAAAGACGGACGCCAAAACAACCGTGCTCCTAAAGCTGCAGCTGCTCAGCCTCAAGAAAGCAAAGGAGGTAACGAATAATGTTAATGCCTAAGCGTACAAAGTATCGTCGTCCACATAGAATCAGCTACGAAGGACGTAGTAAAGCTGGACGTACAGTAGACTTTGGTGAATATGGATTAGTTGCTGAAAGTGGAAACTATGTAAGCAACCGTCAAATTGAAGCAGCCCGTGTTGCTATGACACGTTACATGAAACGTGGTGGTAAAGTATGGATTCGTATTTTCCCTCACATGGCAAGAACGAAAAAACCTTTAGAGGTTCGTATGGGATCTGGTAAAGGTGCTCCAGAAGGATGGGTTGCTGTTGTACAACCTGGACGTGTAATGTTCGAGGTTGGAGGAGTTAGTGAAGAAGTTGCTCGTGAAGCTCTTCGTTTAGCTTCTCATAAATTACCAGTTAAGACTCGTTTTGTTAGAAAAGGAGAGTGTGAATAATGACAGCTAAAGAATTACGTGAATCAACTACTGAAGAATTAAATGCTCAAGTAGATACACTTAAAGATGAATTATTTAACCTTCGCTTCCAACAAGCTACTGGTTCTTTAGAGAATACAGCGCGTATTAAAGAAGTAAAAAAGACAATTGCACGTATTAAAACAGTTTTGACAGAACGTGCTGCTGTTAAGGAATAGGAGGACCATTCGATGGAAAGAAATGCTCGTAAAGTATATCGTGGTACTGTCGTATCTGATGCTATGGATAAGACAATTACTGTTGTGATTGAAACAAAGAAAACACATCCATTGTATGGAAAACGTGTAAAATACTCTAAGAAATTTAAAGCACATGATGAAAACAACGAAGCACATGTAGGAGATAAAGTAGTTATTATGGAAACTCGTCCATTATCAGCTACTAAACGTTTCCGTCTTGTTGAAATCGTTGAAAAAGCTATCGCATAGTACAGGAGGGACGTAACAATGATTCAGAATGAAAGTAGATTACGTGTCGCTGATAACACTGGAGCTAAAGAAGTATTAGTTATCCGTTGTTTAGGTGGATCCGTAAGAAAAACAGCAAATATCGGTGACATTGTTGTATGCGCTGTTAAACAGGCTACTCCTGGTGGAACCGTTAAAAAAGGTGATGTTGTGAAAGCTGTTATCGTTCGTACAAAACGTGGTATTCGCCGTGCTAATGGTTCATATATCCGTTTCGACGATAATGCAGTTGTAATTATTAAAGATGATAAAACGCCAAAAGGAACTCGTATTTTCGGACCTGTTGCACGTGAATTACGTGATAAGGACTTCATGAAGATCGTTTCTTTGGCTCCAGAAGTATTATAGGAGGTGTCCAAAGTGAGAATTAAAAAAGGTGATAAAGTTCAAGTCATTACTGGTGCTTACAAGGGCACAATCGGTGAAGTATTAAAAGCATTCCCTAAAGAAGACAAGGTTATTGTTGAAGGTGTTAATATGGTAACAAAACACTTAAGACCTTCTCAACAAAACCCTGAAGGTGGAATCGTTGAAAAAGAAGCAAAAATTCATGTTTCAAATGTAATGCTTTATGATGAAAAGAACAAAGAAGCTAGCCGTGTTAAATACGAAGTAAAAACTGACAAAGATGGAAAGAAATCAAAAGTAAGAGTCTTTGTTAAGAGCGGCAACGAAGTGAAATAAGGAGGAATATAAATGAACCGTTTACAAGAAAAATATAAAAACGAAGTTGTTCCTCAACTTATGAAAGATTTCGGGTACAAATCAGTAATGGAAGTACCACGCATCGAAAAAGTTGTCGTAAACATCGGTGTTGGGGATGCAATTAACAACTCTAAATTATTAGATGATGCAGTTGCTGAATTAACAGCAATCACTGGACAAGCTCCAGTCATCACAAAAGCAAAGAAATCAATCGCAAACTTTAAATTACGTGAAGGAATGTCAATTGGATGTAAAGTTACATTACGTAAAGTAAAAATGTATGAATTCTTAGACAAGTTATTCAACATTTCATTACCTCGTGTACGTGACTTCCGTGGTGTTAGTGATACAAGCTTTGACGGACGTGGTAACTACACTTTAGGTGTTAAAGAACAAATCATTTTCCCAGAAATTGATTTTGATAAAGTAAACCGTACTCGCGGTATGGATATTGTTATCGTAACAACTGCAAAAACAAATGAAGAAGCAAGAGCCCTATTAAAATATATGGGAATGCCTTTCAGAAAGTAGGAGGATGTAAGTATGGCAAAGAAATCAATGATTAATAAACAACAACGTCCTCAGAAATTCAAAGTTCGTGAGTACACTCGTTGTGAAAGATGTGGACGTCCACATTCAGTTTTAAGAAAATATAAAATCTGTCGTGTTTGCTTCAGAGAATTAGCTTATCAAGGGCAAATTCCTGGAGTTAAAAAGGCAAGTTGGTAAGAAGGAGGCATATTAATTATGATTATGACTGATCCAATTGCGGATATGTTAACTAGAATCCGTAACGCTTTGCAAGCAAAACATGCTGCAGTTAGTATGCCATCATCAAAAGAAAAAGTAGCAATTGCTAAAATCTTAAAAGATGAAGGATATATTACTGACTATGCTGTTGAAGCTGATGGAGTTAAGAAAACTTTAAATATTACATTAAAATACGGAAAGAACAACGAAAAAGCTATTACAGGTTTACGCCGTATTTCTAAACCAGGTTTACGTGTATATTCAACAGTAGATGAATTACCACGTGTAATCAATGGTTTAGGTATCGCAATCATTTCAACATCTAAAGGAATGATGACTGATAAAGAAGCAAGACAAAACCATGTTGGTGGAGAAGTCATTGCTTATATCTGGTAATACATTATTAGGAGGAAATAAGAATGTCACGTATCGGGAATAAACTGATTACCATTCCTGCTGGTGTTACAATTGATGTAGCTGCTGGGAATGAGGTGACAGTTAAAGGTCCTAAAGGAACTTTAACTAAGACATTTTCTGATTTGATGGAAATCAAAGTAGATGGAAATGTAGTCACTGTTAAACGTCCAAATGACGAAAAACACACAAAACAATTACATGGAACAACTCGTGCTTTATTAAATAACATGGTTGTTGGAGTATCACAAGGATACGAAAAAGATTTAAAGATTATCGGTATTGGTTATCGTACAGCCGTTAAAGGAAACACTTTAACATTAACTGTTGGATATTCGCATCCAGTTGATATGGCAATTCCAGAAGGATTAGAAGTTACTTGCTTAGATAAAGCTGGTAAAACTTCTCCAACTGATATTCAAATCAAAGGAATTGACAAACAATTAGTCGGTCAATTTGCTGCCGAAGTAAGAGCCGTTCGTAAACCTGAACCTTACAAAGGAAAAGGAATTCGTTATGTGGATGAATTCGTTCGTCGTAAGGAAGGTAAGACAGCTGGTAAGAAATAGTGGGAAAGGAGATAAATTATGATTAATAAAACATCACGTAATGCAAATAGATTACGTCGTCACGCTCGTGTGCGTGCAAAAATTAGCGGAACTCCTGAATGCCCACGTTTAAATGTATTCAGAAGCAATGCAAATATTTCAGCTCAAATTATTGATGATGTTAACGGTGTCACTTTAGTTAGTGCTTCAAGTGTTAACATGAAATTGGAAAATGGTGGAAACATCGAAGCTGCTAAATTAGTTGGTGAAGAAATTGCTAAAAAAGCAGCTGAAAAGAATATTAAGCAAGTTGTGTTCGATCGTGGCGGATATGTTTACACAGGTCGTGTACAAGCTTTAGCCGATGCAGCTCGTGAAGCTGGATTAGAATTTTAGGAGGTCACAAAATGGCATTAGATAGAAAACCAAGAAAAGATCAAAAAGAATATGAAGATCAGGTTATTGCCATCAACCGTGTAACTAAAGTAGTTAAAGGTGGACGTCGTTTCCGTTTTGCTGCCTTAGTTGTTGTTGGTGACCGCAATGGACATGTAGGAATCGGAACTGGAAAAGCTAACGAAGTTCCTGATGCAATTAGAAAAGCAAAAGATGATGCTGTTAAGAACATCATTGAAGTACCTGTAATCAATGATACAATCCCTCATGAAGTTACTGGAATCTATGGTGCTGGTGAAGTATTCATGAGACCTGCTAGTGAAGGTACCGGAGTTATCGCCGGTGGTGCAACTCGTGCAGTACTTGAATTAGCTGGTGTACAAGATATCTTAACAAAATGTATTGGATCTCGTACTAAGATTAACGTTGTCCGTGCAACAATGGCTGGTTTAAAACAACTAAGAACAGTTGAACAAGTTGCTGAATTACGTGGAAAGAATCCACAAGAAATTCGCGGTTAATAGGAGGGTATAGACATGAAATTACATACAATGAAATCTAGCGCGCCTAACAAAAACCGTAATCGTGTTGGACGTGGTCCAGGAAGTGGAAATGGAAAAACTTCTGGACGTGGACAAAAAGGTCAAAATTCAAGATCTGGTGGAGGAGTTCGCTTAGGATTTGAAGGTGGACAAACTCCATTAGCAAGACGTTTACCAAAACGTGGATTCACTAATTTTAATCGTAAAGAATATGCTATTGTTAATTTAGATACTTTAAATCGTTTTGAAAACGGTACTGAAGTAACACCTGCATTATTATTAGAAACAGGTGTTATCAAAAAAGAATTAGCTGGTGTTAAAATTCTTGGAAACGGTGAATTAGAAAAATCCTTAACAGTAAAAGCAGCGAAATTCTCTGCATCTGCTGTTGAAGCAATTGAAAAAGCAGGCGGAAAAGCTGAGGTTATTTAATGTTTAAAAGCGTAAAGGCAATGTGGACAAATAAGGATATTCGTAATAGGATCCTATTTACCCTATTTGCCTTTCTTGTGTATCGTCTAGGTAGTGCTATTACAGTACCTAACGTAAATACATCTGATTTAGTAGCGAGCATGGATGACAATTCATTGTTTGCCATGATCAATTTACTTGGTGGTGGAGGATTGGAACAATTTTCCGTCTTTGCGATTGGTGTTACACCTTACATTACAGCTTCCATCATCATACAGTTATTAAGTATGGATGTTATTCCAGCTTTGACAGAATTGTCAAAGAGTGGAGCGAACGGAAGAAAAACATTAGATAAATACACACGTTATTTAGCTGTTGTATTCGCTTTCGTTCAATCAATCTCATTAGTATATGGATTATCAAAGACTTATAGTACACTATTAGTCGGGGGTTCAAGTATTAGTAAGATTTTATACATTGCCACAATTTTTGCGGCAGGAAGTATGTTCTTAGTTTGGATTGGAGATCAAATCTCTATGAAAGGTATCGGTAATGGTATTTCCATGGTCATTATGGCAGGTATCGTTGGACGAATGCCAAATCAATTCCAGACTGCATTGGAATCATTAGTAACAGGTAGTGATGTACCTAATAATGGTGCCTTATTATTTGCACTATATATTTTAGTTTACTTATTAATCATTATATTTGTTACATTGATTAATACAGCAGAACGCAAAATTCCAATTCAATATACTTCAAGTTCAATTGCGTTAAGTAAGCAAAGTGAATCAAATTATTTACCTTTAAAGGTGAATTCAGCAAGTGTTATCCCAGTAATCTTTGCATCTTCATTGATGATGGCACCTTTACAGATCGCCAGCTTCTTTGAGACAAATGATATTATTCGTACAATGAATAAATGGTTGGGATTAGATACTTGGTATTCTTTGGTAATTTATGTGTTCTTGATTTTATTCTTCACATTCTTCTATACAAAAATGCAAATCAATCCAGATGATGTGGCAGAAAACTTAGGAAAATCAGGTGCATATATCCCAAGCGTACGTCCTGGAACGGAAACAAAAGATTATATCAACAAGGTTTTAAGCCGTATCACTGTTTTAGGATCTGTATGTTTAGCAGCTATTGCTGTATTGCCTCATATCATGCCGTTAATATGGACTGATATGCCATCTAGTATGGCATTAGGGGGAACTGGTTTGATTATCGTTGTTGGTGTCGCAATCGAAACAGTTAGACAAGTTCAAGGTTTAATTACACAGAAATCGTATAAGAAATATTACGAAGTGGATTAGGAGAAAATATGAATATCTTTATTATGGGTGCCCCTGGTTCTGGAAAGGGTACATTCTCTAGTCGAATTAAAGAAGAGTTTAATTTAAATCATATCTCAACGGGAGATATCTTTCGTGAAAATATCTCAAAAGGTACTGAGTTAGGTTTACAAGCTAAAGCATATTCTGAAAAAGGTTTGTTAGTTCCTGATGAAATCACTAATAAAATGGTTAAAGATTTCTTATCTACTTTAGAAGATAAAAAGAATGGATATTTATTAGATGGATATCCAAGAACTTTGGATCAAGCTAAAGCATTCGAAGAAATGACAGAAGGTACTGATTTAGCGGTTGATAAAATTGTTGTAATGGATGTACCATTCGATGAATTAACTCGCCGTATTACAGGTCGTAGAACTTGTAAGAAGTGTGGTTCTATTTACAATATTTATTCAAAACCTCCTGTAAAAGAAGAAACATGTGATGTTTGTGGTGAACCTTTAACGCAAAGAAAAGACGATAATGAAGAAAGTCTTAAGGTTCGTTTAGATGAATATTCAAAGAATACAGAACCTGTTATTGAATATTATGAAGCAAAAGATATGGTTTCAAAAGTTGATGCAGCTAAGCCAATTGATGAAATCTGGCCTGTTTTAAAGGAAATCTTGAAAAAATAGTAAATTGCGCTTATAATAACTAAGCGCAATTTACTTGCGTTTTAATGTTATTACGTTTCTGTTAAAATCCGCATATGTATTATACGCATTTTAGCAGGTTTATAAATACGTGATTAGAAAGGTAAAAAAATGAAAGTAAGACCATCTGTAAAGCCAATTTGCGACAAATGTAGAGTAATCAAGA
>R14__coassemble_264_pt1 | contig 41146 bp, 38 predicted proteins | sample R14__metabat2_low_PE_009 | metagenome-assembled genome bin R14 | reverse complement strand
AAAATTAAAATTAAGTAACCCGTTAAACAATCAAAAGAAAATAAATTATGTGATTTGGAACGATTTAATATACATTGTAATACGATAATTAAAATACAAGTTAATAAAAGAGTAGTGATAAAAGAAGAAAATGATAGTTTCATAAAAATATTACCTATTTTTCTTCTAGTTCCTTTTTCTTTTTTTGAATTAATGATTCTAATTCTTTTATGATTTCTAAATCATTATTGGACTCTATAAAGTATGTGGCCAGATTTAAAGCAGATGAATCTTTTAAAAAGGAAAGTATGTATTCTTCTTGAGCAATAGCTGGTTCATATAAACGAGTGATTGCTTTTTTGTTGTGGCCTATTCCGGATACTCGAATATAATTCATACTAGTTAATTTCTGTAATACTTGTTGAACAGTATATATGCTTAAATCATCAGCTGAAAGCTTAATATCACTAGCTGACATAGCATGGTCGTTATTCCATAAAATAGTCATGATTTGATTTTCTCGTTTTGTTAGTTGTTTCATAAAGCACCTCTTTGTTATATTATACAATTAATGCTAAATATTACAAATAAAATAAATATAAATAAAGGTTGTAAAAAATAGCAATCGTAATATAATGGAACTATAGATAACGTTATCACGAAAGGAGAAACTAAAATGAAACACTTAATAGAAATTTTTATCAGTGTATTCTTTGTTTTTTTTGGGGGGGTAATAACTGTATTTGCCTCACAGGAAAATGTATTTACAAATTCAAATGATAAGATTATTCAATATTCAATTCCTGGCTCAAAAGAAGATTTAGTGATTCCTATGCCAGGGGGAGGATATCTACATGGACAAGTAATTGTAAGTGATGAATATGGAAATGAAATAGCTTGTTATGACAGTGAAACAGATCCTAACGCCATTACAATTGCTCAAGCAGAACAATTAGAAATGAATAAATAGGAGGTAAATCGTATTAACAAAATTATTGTGCATTTCTAGTTTGGCTATAATGCCTTTCTTTTCTAATAATTATTCAAATATTAAAGATGTAAATGAAAATAATGCAATAGAAAATCAATTATTTTGTGATTTAGAAGATGATGATTTGGTTCTTGAATTGCCTGAAGGTGGATATCTCTTTGGAGAAGCTACAATTGAAAATGATAATGGAGATGTAATAGGAAAATATAATAGTCAAACAGATGATAATTCTATTACTGTTAAAGAGGCAAGAGAGCTTCTTTTTAAGGAAAGAATAAGTGAAGGAAATCAGATAAGTCCAAAAGGCTCATCAATTCCTACATCCACAATTACTCTAGCATCAGGTGCATCTTATACTTCATCTGGTTTTAGTGGAAGTGGTTGGAGATTCAGTGGATATAAATTTATTGCATCATCTGGTACTGGCTATTACTTGTTATGGTGTTCAATAGGAGATGATGGAAGAGTAGGTAATATGACAGAGGCTTATTCAACGCTTAATGGAACCATAGCTGGTGATTGTATTTATAATGGTTCATATACTTATATTTCTAAGGCAACTCTCAGTCAAATCTACTATACTTATAATCCTATAAGTGGAACATACTATTACGTTGGAAATATTTAAATAAAAAAGATGCCAATCCAGAAATGGAAAGGCATCTTTTTAATTATTGTAAATAATCATTTTTTTATAGAGCAAGAATAAAGGTAAGCCTTAAAAAGATAAATCATCTTTCTTTACATGTGATATATCTTTTTAAGAACATTTAAATCCAATTTTGAATGATATTCTTACAATTATGAAATTAATAAAAATCTTAAACTATATATGTTTTACCACATTGTCTTGCGACAGATGACAAAAGATATTTTCTGCCTACCTGATTTTTCACTAAACCAATTGTTTTAAAATATCACGTCTCATATGAACTATAAAATGAAGAGAAAAATATTTTAAAATTTTTAAGTTTCCAGGAGTTGGTCAAGATTTAATCGTTTAAATAACATCATCTTCTAAATAGAAATAAATCAAAGTACTGTGAAAAAATTCTATTAGGAGATGTGTTATGGAATTTAGGGAGATAGTTTGGATTATTAACATATATTTTAAATTAAACAGTATAGGATTATTTTTTGATATAACTACATTTTATGTATGAATAAATCGTTTAGTGTATAGATTCTTGCAAATTTTGAAAGAATACACTTTTGCTAGTGAAAACCCTTACAAGATTTGCGATAATAAATAATATAAGAATAAATGGAGGATATAAAAATGGCAAAATTTCCTGAAGGATTTTTATGGGGAGGAGCTACTGCTGCCAACCAATATGAAGGTGGTTGGGATGCTGATGGTAAAGGTGTCAGTGCATCCGATTGCTGTACACGTGGATCTCGTACAAAACCTAGATATGTAACGTATAAGACAAGTGATGGGCAAGTTCATGCGGATTTGATGTTTGGATTAAATGCTCCAGAAGATGCTGTATTTGGCGCATTTGAAGGATATGATTATCCATCTCAAGTGGCAACTGATTTCTATCATCGTTTTAAAGAAGATATTGCTTTATTTGGAGAAATGGGATTTAAAACATTCCGTATGTCTATTAACTGGACACGTATTTTCCCACTTGGTTATGAGGAAGAACCAAATGAAGCTGGATTGAAGTTCTATGATGAAGTATTTGATGAGTTATTAAAATATAATATTAAACCTTTAGTAACTTTGTCTCATTATGAAACACCTGTAGGACTTACAAATAAATGGGGTTCATGGGTGGATCCTAGAACGGTAGATTGTTTTGCTCGCTATGTAAAAACAGTAGGTGAAAGATATAAAGGAAAAGTTGAATATTGGTTAACATTCAATGAAATTAACTGCTTAGGATTTGGTGGATGGACAGCTGCTGGTGTTCCATCAAACGATCCATATAAAATTGCCATGGCTGCTAAACATCAATTCTTGGCAAGTGCTAAAGCCGTTCAAATTTTACATGAAATTGATGCTAATAATAAAGTTGGAAATATGATTGGATATGGTGTAACTTATCCAAATACTTGTCATCCAGATGATATGTTGAAAAACTGGCAAAATATGAACAACAATTATTTCTATTGTGATGTACAAGCCAGAGGATATTATCCATCCTATAAGGTAAAAGAATATGAAAAAGCGGGAATTGATATTAAATTAACAGAAGAAGAAAAACAAACATTGTTAAATGGAACTGTTGATTTTATTTCATTCTCTTATTACATGACAAACAATGTTTCTGCAGATCCAAAAGTATTAGCTGACCAAGGTGGAAATATGATGTTTGGTGTCAAAAATCCATACTTGAAAGCAAGTGACTGGGGATGGCAGATTGACCCAACTGGATGTCGTTTAGCTTTAGATTATATGTGGGAACGTTATCAAAAACCATTGATGATTGTTGAAAATGGAATTGGTACACAAGATGTATTAGTAGAAGAAAACGGACAAAAAGTATGTCATGACCAAGCTCATATTGATTATTTAAGAGATCATGTGGAAGCTATGTCACAAGCTATCAATGAAGATGGTGTTGAAGTTTGGGGATTCACTCCTTGGGGATGTATTGATTTAGTATCTGCATCAACTGGTGAAATGCATAAACGTTATGGATTTATCTATGTCGATTACCAAGACGATGGAACAGGACAAGGAGATCGTTATAGAAAAGATTCATTCTACTGGTGGAAGAAAGTAATTGCTTCCAACGGTGAAGACCTTGATTAGGCTATAATTTTAAAAAAACAGAATATAGGAGGAAAAAATAATGGCAAAATTACCTGAAGGATTCTTATGGGGTGGAGCTACGGCTGCTAACCAATTTGAAGGTGGATTCGCAGATGGTGGAAAGGGTGTTAACTCATCTGACTGTACTACTCGTGGATCTAGAACAAAACCACGTACAGTTACTTACAAAACTTCTGATGGTGTCGTACATGAAGAAGTTATGTTCACAATGAATGCCCCAGAAGATGCTGTATTTGGATGCTTTGAAGGATATGATTATCCATCTCATCAAGGTATTGATTTCTATCATCATTTTAAAGAAGATATCGCTTTATTTGGTGAAATGGGATTCAAAACATTCCGTATGTCAATGAACTGGGCAAGAATTTTCCCAACTGGTATGGAAGAAGAACCAAACGAAGAAGGTTTAAAATTCTATGATGAAGTATTTGATGAATTATTAAAATACAACATTAAACCATTGGTTACTTTATCTCACTATGAAACTCCAATTGGACTTGCGAATGCTTGGAAATCATGGTGTGATGCTCGTACAATTCCTTGCTGGGAAAGATATGTAAAGACTGTTGGTGAAAGATATAAAGGAAAAGTAGAATACTGGTTAACTTTCAATGAAATCAACATTGCTGGTATGTCTCCTTGGATGTCATCTGGTGTTGGACAAAAAACTCCACAAATCGTTGCTGACATTTCAAAACATCAATTAATTGCTTCTGCCAAAGCTGTTCAAATTTTACATGCAATTGATCCAAATAATAAAGTTGGAAACATGGTTGCTTATGGGGCTAACTATCCATATACATGTAATCCAGCTGATGTATTGGCTGCAAAAGAATCTATGCATGGATATCATTTCTATGAAGATGTTCAAGCTAGAGGATACTATCCATCCTATAAATTAAAAGAATATGAAAGAGATGGAGTAAACTTCTCATTAACAGATGAAGAAAAAGAAATCTTAATGAATGGTACAGTTGACTTCTTATCAATTTCTTACTATATGTCTGGTGTTGTTACTGTAGATCCTGAAATCTTAGCTAAGAATAAAGCAGAAGGAAATATGGGATTAGGTGGAATGAAGAACCCATATTTGAAAGCATCTGACTGGGGATGGACAATTGACCCAACTGGATTACGTATCGCCATCAATGAATTATGGGAAAGATACCAAAAACCAGTTTATATTGTTGAAAACTCATTAGGTACACAAGATGTATTAGTAGAAGAAAATGGTGTTAAGGTTTGTCATGACCATGACCATATTGACTACCTAAGAAGACATATTGAAGCTATGGCTGACGCAATCAACATCGATGGATGTGAAGTTATGGGATATACTCCTTGGGGATGCATTGACTTAGTATCTGCATCAACTGGTGAAATGCATAAACGTTATGGATTCATCTATGTAGATTATCAAGATGATGGAACGGGAGATGGAGCTCGTTATAGAAAAGATTCATTCTACTGGTGGAAGAAAGTTATCGCTTCAAACGGTGAAGATTTAGCTGATTAATTCAAATTTGAAACAGGATTCTCTCCTGTTTCTTTTTAGATTAAAGTAAAGACTCAGAGTGAATTCTGAGTCTTTACTTTAATTGATATTGAACAACTTGTGAATATGTCATTTCGATAAAAGCAGCCAATAATTGATGAATAATATAGGAATTTGTGGTATTGACTTCTAAGGAAATAAAGTCATTAAAAATAGGAGCTATATTTTCATAAATAGAGGTTGTTAATAAATATTTCTTTGCTTTTATGCTGGATAAGTATTCATACGTTAGATCTTCAGATTTAAGTATTGTTCCTGATATAGATACTATAATAATAACATCATTTTTATTTAATTCTTTTAATTGGGAGCAATATGTAATTACTTTTGTAGGAACAAAAATGTTGGACAATAATGATTGAATTCTTTCAATTTCCCAAAGATTCCCCATCAAATAAACATTTTGGTTTAATAGCCAATTTGCCATTTTTATTGGATCTTTATCTTTTATTTTTTTAATCATTTCTGGTAAATCGTCTTTAAGATAGGAAATAATCATTTCTTTTGTCTGAAGTGGATATATAGAGACACTTAAAGAATCCATATAGGTTTGTTTAATTTCCATGCATTCTAAACGAAAAGACTTATAATTTGAAAAACCAATGGTTTTAATTAATCTTGAGATACTAGCATTGGATGTATGACATTGTTTGGCAACATCATCAATTGTTAAAGACTCAATTATAAATAAATTCTTTTTCACAAAAGATGCAAATGTATATTCAATAGAATCTGGATGACATGTGTTAATCATTTCATTTAAATAATCTGTTAAATACATAATAACCCCAACCTTATTATCTAATTATTTACAAGATTTGTAAATTTTAAAGAAGAATAAAAAAGTAGCTTATACTAAATAAAAAAAGGAGAAAAAAATTATGTCAAGATTTCCAGAGAATTTTTTATGGGGTGGAGCAACAGCTGCCAACCAATGTGAAGGTGGATTTAATGAAGGTGGAAAAGGTTTAGCAAATTCAGATGTGCAAACAGCGGGGACGGTTACAGAACCAAGATATATCACATATGTTGATAAGGATGGAAACCCTGGAAAAATTATTATGAATAAAGAGCTTCTTCCAGAAGGAGCACATAAAGCTGTATTACCAGGATATAATTATCCATATCATGAAGCTATTGATTTCTATCATCGCTATAAAGAAGATATTGCTTTATTTGCAGAAATGGGATTTAAAGTATACAGAATGTCTATGGCATGGACACGTATATTCCCTAAAGGAATTGAAGAAAAACCTAACCAGGCGGGATTGGATTTTTACCATAGAGTATTTGCTGAATTAAAAAAATATAATATTGAACCATTAGTAACAATTTATCACTATGATACACCACTTTATTTAGAAGAAGAGTATGGTGGCTGGGATAATCGTAAGATGATTGATTATTATGTGAAATATACCAATGCGATTTTTAATGAATTTAAAGATGAAGTAAAATATTGGCTGACTTTTAATGAAATTAATAGTTTAGTAATGATTCCACTAATTGTACCTGGATATCCAAAGGCTCAAATTCAAAAGGATTATCAAAGACTTCATTATCAATTGGTGGCAAGTGCAATCGCAACACAAAATGCGCATAAAATAAATCCTGATTTTGTGATAGGATGTATGATTGCTGCAGGACCATGTTCTTATGCATTTACTTGTGATCCTAAAGATAATCGTAAGAGACAAGAATATGACCAGGAAACGATTTATTATACTTGTGATACTATGGTTCGTGGAGCTTATCCTTATTTTGCACCAAGAATTTGGAACAAATACGGTATTCAGTTAGAAATTACGGATGAAGACAAAGAAAGATTAAAAGCAGGAACAGTGGATATCATCACATTCTCGTGTTATGGAACAGGTTGTGTCACAACTCATGAAATAACAGATATGGCAGGTGGAAACATAAGTACGGGGCCAAAGAATCCATATATTAATTATACAGAATGGGGATGGTCACTTGATCCTGAAACATTAAAATATGCATTAAATGAGATGTATTGTCGTTATTTAAAACCATTGATGATTGTTGAAAATGGAATTGGGTATGATGATAAATTAGTTGAAGAAAACGGAAAAATGGTATGCCACGATGCATATCGTATTGAATATACAAGAGACAGTGTTAATTCTATGGCAGATGCCATTGCGGATGGAGTTGACTTAATAGGATATACATCTTGGGGTTGCATTGATTTAGTATCTGCTGGAACAGGAGAAATGAAGAAAAGATATGGATTTATCTATGTAGATAAAAACAATGATGGAACGGGTACATTGAATCGTTATCGAAAAGATAGCTTCTATTGGTATAAAAAAGTTATTGAATCAAACGGGGAGGACGTTGACTAAGGTTCTACTTTGAAAGATTTGGCGGATTAATTCAAAATCGAAACAGGATTCTTTCCTGTTTCTTTTTTAATAGTGAAAAAATAGTGAAGAAAACAGAATGCATTAATAATAATTTTTTAAAAGGGAATATAATATCCTTAATAAAGGATGTGAATTGTATGAATAATTTTTATTATGATATTCCTACTAAAATCTATTTTGGAAAGGAACAAATTAGTCATTTAAAGGAATTAAAGAAAAGCGGAAATAAAGTGTTACTTGTATATGGTGGAGGAAGTATTAAAAAGATTGGATTGTATGACAAAGCCATGTCTTTATTAGAAGAATCTCAAATAACTGTATATGAACTAGGTGGCGTACAGCCCAATCCAAAAATACAATTAATTCGTAAAGGAATTGAAATATGTAAAGAAAATCATATTGATGTGGTTTTAGCTATTGGCGGTGGCAGTAGTATTGATAGTGCAAAGCTAATTGCAGCAGGGACCTTATATGATGGAGATGCCTGGGATTTGATGATTGATTCTTCAAAAATAAAGGCTGCTTTGCCTATCTATTGTGTTTTAACAATTGCGGCAACAGGTTCTGAAATGGATAACTCCACAGTTGTATCGGATGATACGATTCATGAAAAAAGAGATATTGTATCCGATTATTTAAAACCAACTCTATCCATTTGCGATCCAACATATACGTATTCTGTTTCAAAATGGCAAACAGCTGCTGGCAGTGTTGATATTATGAGTCATGTATTTGAAAACTATTTTACTAATGTAGAAGGTACCGATATACAATCTCATCTATGTGAAGCTATTTTAAAAACTGTGATTGAAAATGCACCTATCGCGTTAGAAAAACCAAATGATTATAATGCTCGTGCCAATTTAATGTGGGCTAGTAGTTTAGCTTTAAATAATTTAATGGCATATGGAGCAGAAGTAACCTGGTGTGTTCATCCAATTGAATATGGTCCTTCTGCTTTCTATGATGTGACGCATGGTGTAGGATTGGCTATATTGACACCTATATGGATGGAATATGTATTAGAAAAAGAACCAGAAAAAGTTATCCCTAAATTTTCTAAATATGGAAAAGAAGTATGGAATATTTCATTAGAAAATGAATATGAATGTGCAAAAGAGGCTATTTATAAAACATCTGCTTTTTTTCAATCTTTAGGTATGCCAAAATCTTTATCAGAAATAGGTATTCATGAAGATATTCATTTTAAAGAGATGGCCAAGATGGCAACCCCTTTATGTGATGGATGCTTTGTGGAATTAGAAGAAAAAGATATAATAGAAATATATAAAAGGAGTTTATAAAATATGGGTTTTCCAAAGAATTTTATGTTTGGTGGTGCAACCAGTGCTATTCAATGTGAAGGTGCCTATAATGAAGGAGGAAGAGGACTTACACGAATGGATATTATGAGTGCAGGTTCTTTAACACAGCCAAGATATGTTACTTATATTGACCAAGATGGTAATCCTGGTAAACTAGATGGTTTATTTGCACCACTTCCTAAAGGTGCGAAAGGAGCTTGTTTAGATGGATATACATATCCTATGCAAACGGGTATTGATTTTTATCATCGTTATAAAGAAGACATTGCTTTAATGGCTGAAATGGGATTTAAAATTTTTAGAATGTCTATTTCATGGTGTCGTTTGTATCCAAATGGAGATGAATATGAGCCAAATGTAGAAGGTGTTGAATTTTATCGAAATGTATTTAAGGAATGTAAAAAATATAATATTGAACCATTAGTGACACTTTTACATGGAGATACTCCTTTATATTTAGAGTGTGAATATGATGGATGGAATAATCGTCAATTAATTGATTTTTATGTTCGCTATGTTACTACTTGTTTTAAAGAATATAAGGGATTGGTTAAATACTGGCTCACTTTTAATGAAATCAATAATATTGTTATGATGGCCGATATGTTTGGACAAAAAGCAGATGATAAGACCTTCCAAAGTGGATATCAACAACTGCATTATCAATTTGTAGCCAGTGCCAAAGCCGTACAAATTGCCCATGAAATCGATTCCAATAATATGGTAGGATGTATGATTTGTGGAATACCTTTCTATCCAGCTACATGTGACCCTGAAGATATTTTATTAAATCGATATACATGGGAAAAAGGAATCCTATATTCAGGGGATGTCATGTGCAAAGGTGAATATCCAAGTTATTCAAAACGTCTATGGAAAGAACATGATGTTCATCTAGATATAACAGGTCAAGATTTAGATATCTTAAAGAATGGGACAGTTGATATGTATACTTTCTCTTACTATATGACAAACAATGTAACGACACATGAAGCCACAGATTTAGTGGGTGGAAACATGTCGGCTGGTGTTCGGAATCCTTACTTAACATATTCTGAATGGGGATGGGCACTGGATCCTAAAGGATTAAGTTATTATTTAGAAACAATTTATGATCGTTATCATTTACCTATGATGGTAGTAGAAAATGGATTGGGTGCCAAAGATGTTTTAGAAGAAGATAAATCAATTCATGATCCATACCGAATTGATTATTTTAGAACACATTTTAAAGCAATGTCGGATTCAATTGATAACGGAGTGGATTTAATTGGATATACCTCATGGGGATGCATTGATTTAGTATCTGGTGGAACCGGTCAAATGTCTAAACGATATGGTTTTATCTATGTCGATAAAAACGATGATGGAACGGGTACCTATAATCGTTATAAAAAAGATAGCTTTTACTGGTATAAAAAAGTAATCGCATCCAATGGAGAGAATCTTGATTGATAATGATTTATATATATTACGTTAAGAAGGATAATCTCCTTCTTTTTTTAGTTGTGAAAAGTTGTAAAATTATTTTAAAGTTGTGAAAAGTTGTAAAAAGTTGTAAAATTATTTTAAAGTTGTGAAAGGTTGTGAAAATATGAAGAACCCTTTTTCTTTATCATTTGGAAAAGAACCAGAAAACTTAATAGAAAGAGATTCGCAAAATAATGAAATTATTGAAGGTTTTTTATCAGAAAATCCAGATTATCAGGTTTGCATGATTACTGGTGTACGTGGTTCAGGAAAAACAGTCGAATTGACAACGTTATCGGATTACTTTCGAAAATTATCGGATTGGATTATTGTGGATTTAAATGCTGAAAGAGATATTTTAAATTCATTGGCTGCCAATTTAAGTAATCAAAAAGAATGTATGCAGATCTTTAAAGATGCCAAAATTAATTTATCTGTATTGGGATTTGGCATTGAATTAGATGGGCAACCCCCTATTACAGATTTGACAGTGGCTTTAAATGAAATGCTTCAAAAATTGACACAAAAAAATAAGAAAATCTTAATCACGATTGATGAGGTTTCTACAAATCCATTTATCAAAGAATTTGTGAGTGAATTTCAAATATGGATTCGTAAGAAATATAATGTTTTTTTATTAATGAGTGGTTTATATGAAAACATATATGAACTGCAAAATGAAAAAACATTAACTTTCTTGTATAGAGCTCCTAAAATAGAATTAAAACCGTTAAATATTGGAATGATTGCTTCTAATTATCAAAATGTGTTTTCGTTAGAATATGCAGATGCATTGAATATGGCGAAAGTTACATGTGGATATCCATTTGCGTATCAAGTATTAGGATATTTATGTTTTAAGCAAAATAAAAAATATACAGAAGTTATGGCAGAATATGATATGTATCTAGAAGAATATGTCTATGAAAAAATATGGATAGAATGTTCTGAAAAAGATAAAGACGTTTTAATCAGCATGTGTAATATTAAAGGTGGAAAAGTAGAAGATATACGGAATAAACTAAATATGAATTCTAATAACTTTACAGTTTACCGTAAAAGACTGATAAGAAAAGGAATTCTATATTCTCCTTCCTATGGGTATTTAGATTTCATTCTTCCTAGATTTAAAGAATTTATTTTACGTAACATTTAGAAGGATGATTTCCTTCTTTTTTTGTCGAATATACTCGACAAAATGAAGTCTTAATGTATATTTAGTTTAGAAAAAAGGTGATATGTATGGAGTTATTAAAGGAAACAATCAGAAATAAAGGAATTGTGAAAACTAAAGATATATTAAAAGTTGATAGTTTTTTAAACCATCAAATAGATGTAGATTTAATGAATGAAATTGGAAAAGAATTTGCGAATTATTTTAAAGAAAGAGGAATCACAAAGGTTGTTACTATTGAATCCAGTGGAATTGCACCTTCTGTATTTTGTGCTAAATATTTACATGTTCCCGTCTTATTTATTAAAAAGGCAATGCCTTCCACTATGGAAAATCCAGCTGTTTCTACAGTATTTTCATTCACAAAAAATAAAGAATATACAATTTGTTTAGAAAAGAAATACTTAAATGAAAAAGATAAGGTTTTATTTATTGATGATTTTTTGGCAAACGGCCAAGCTTTTATAGGAGCCAAGAATTTAATTGAATCGTGCAAAGCATCTATTGAAGGTGTAGGAATTGTGATTGAAAAAGGATATCAGTCTGGTGGCAAAATGATTCGTGAAATGGGATATGATGTTTATTCTTTAGCCATCATTGATGATATGGATAAGAAAGGAATTGTTTTTCATGAATAAGAAAATCTATTTTGCGGGATCCATTCGAGGTGGAAGAGTCGATGCTTCCTTATATAATCGCATGATTTCTTTTATGAAAAAAGATAATATAGTCTTAACAGAACATATAGGGAATATGGATATAAGCATTCAAGAGTCTAATTATGATCAAGATATTTATCAACAAGATACAAACTGGATACAAGAATGTGATGTATTGATCGCAGAATGTACTTGTCCTTCTCTAGGAGTAGGATATGAATTGGCTTATGCAGAAAAGTTAAACAAAGAAGTACATATTTTTTATCATTCAAATAATTGTCAGCTATCCGCTATGTTGAAAGGAAATTCTTATTTTAACATTCATCCTTATACAGAAGAAAATGAAATCTATGCAACATTAGAAAGGATACTATCATGATTAAAGTTATATTATTAGATATTGATGGAACACTAACGAATTCCAAAAAAGAGATAACTCCCAAAACAAAAGAAGCTTTATTAAAAGTACAAGAAAGTGGTGTACAGCTTGTCTTGGCATCTGGAAGAATGGCTAATGGACTTTCTAAATATGCCAAGGAATTGGATATGTACAATCACAATGGATTATTTGTATGTGCTAATGGGGCAGAGGTTATAAACTGTCAAACTGGTGAAGTTTTATTTAAAAAAGCCATGACAGTAAAAGAAGGAAAAGCTGTATTAGAACATATTAAACAGTTTGATATTATTCCTATGATTGCCAAAGGGGAACATATGTTTACCAATGATGTGTTTAATAATACAATTATATGGAATGACAAACCTTGGAACATAATGCAGTATGAAGCTAGAAGTAATAATTATTTACTTTGTGAACAAAGAGATTTAGTAGAATGGTGTGATTTTGAAATCACAAAGATATTAACATTTGGACAACCAGAATATTTACAAGAACATTATAAGGAAATAGGAGCTCCTTTTGATTATTTAAGTCATATGTTCACGGCTCCTTATTATTATGAATTTACAGCCAAAGGAATCGATAAAACCAAAGCTATTCAAGAAACGATTGGGAAGCTATATAAACAAGATGAAATGATGGCATTTGGAGATGCTCAAAATGATCAGACAATGGTAAAGTATGCAGGTATTGGAGTAGCTATGGGAAATGCTGTTGATTCATTAAAAGAAGTGGCCAATGAAATAACACTTTCAAATGAAGATGATGGTATTGCCTATTCTTTATATAAACATTTTCCTGAGGTATTTAAATGATAATTCGAAACGTAAATATAGAGGATGCAAAAGAAATACTGGATATTTATACACCTTATATTTTAAATACAGCGATTACTTTTGAATATGGCATTCCTTCTCTAGATCAATTCAAAGTAAGAATAGAAAACATAATAAGGAAATATCCTTATATTGTTGCTGTTGAAAAAAATGAAATTATAGGTTATGCTTATGTATCTTCTTTTAAAGATAGAAAGGCCTATGATTGGTCTGTTGAAACATCAATTTATGTAAAAGAAAACAATCATCATCAAGGAATAGGAAAAGCGTTATATTTAGAATTAGAATCTAGATGTAAAGATATGCATATTCAAAATTTAAATGCTTGTATTGCCTATCCTATTCAAGAAGATTCTTATTTGGATACAAGCAGTGTAAAGTTTCATGAAAAGTTAGGGTATTCAATGGTTGGAAAGTTTCATCAATGTGCCTATAAATTTAATACTTGGTATGATATGGTCTGGATGGAAAAAAGCATAGGAAATCATGAAAAAAATCCTAAAGCAGTTTTTGAGTAAACTGCTTTATTTTTTACTTAAAGTGGTTAAAAATATGAGATTAAGTAAAGTATAACGCTTTTTAAATAGCATATAATACAGCACAAAATTGTAAGATGGAAGCTAAAAGTACAAAGAAATGAAAGATTGAATGGAAATATGGCTTTTTAGCACCTATTCCATATAATATAGCTCCTATGGTATAAGCAATACCTCCTGCCAATAATAGATAAAATCCAACGGGATTAAGTTTTTGGATTAATGTTTTAATGGAAAATACAATCATCCATCCCATTACTAGATAAAGGACCAATGATATTTTTTCATACTTTTCTAAATCTATCGCATTTAATAAAACACCAATAATAGCGCAAATCCAAACAATGGCAAATGTTAGCCAACCATTAAAACCTCCCATTAAACTTAAACAGAATGGCGTATAACATCCGGCGATGTAAATATAGATGTCACAATGATCAATGACACGAAATACTTTTTTGGCAGTTAATTTTGGACTTAGGGAATGATAAATACAGCTCATAGAGAACATAAAAATCATAGAAATTCCATAAATAACGCTACTGACAACTCCTATGGAATTATGATGAATAGCCGAAATAACGGTTGTTGTCACTAATGCGGCAATTCCAAATATGGCTCCAATACCATGAGATATAGAATTTAATAATTCTTCACTTAATTTATATGTAGGAATTCTTATTTCTGTCATAATGGTATTATAACACTAATATTTTCAAATATTGAAAACTTGTAGAATTTAACCATGATATAATTAAGAAAACGGTTACAAAAGGAGAATAATATGAAACAACCAAGTCAAAGAGTAAAAGACATTCTATCAAAGATGACAGTAGCTCAAAAAGCAGCTCAGTTATCCTGCGTTGTCCCATCTATGGTATTGGATAAAGGTGTTTTTGATCGTGAAAAAGCCGAAAAAGAAATGCCTATGGGTGTAGGACGTATGACACAATTTGCTTCTGGATTTGCCAAAGGTCCAAAACAGGCAGCTCAGGGGTATAATGACATTCAAAAGTACATTATTGAAAAAACAGGAGTTCCAGCCATCATTCAAAATGAAAGTTCATCTGGAACCGTAGCAGCCGATGCTACTATTTTCCCAGTACCAGTTGCCTTAGCCTGTTCTTTTGAACCAGAACTTGCTTATAAGATGGGTGTTGTTATTGGAGATGAAGGAAAAGCCATTGGAGCGCATGCCATGATGTCACCTGTTGCCGATGTCAATCGTGATGGAAGATGGGGACGTGTGGATGAAACATTTGGAGAAGATCCATTGATGTGTGCCCGTTTCTCTTCTGAAGAAGTTCGTGGTATTCAGGGAGATGACTATACAAAACGCTGTGCCGCTCTGGCAAAACACTGGGTTGCATATGGGGCTAGTGAAGGTGGAATTAACTGTGCTACTATCAACATTGGACCAAAGGAAATCTTTGAAGTCTATGCGACACCATTTGCGGCAGCCATTAAAGAAAATGATATGCAGTCCATTATGGTTACTTATTCTGAAATTGATGGAAGACCTATGTCTGTTAATGATTACTATACACAAAAGGTATTAAGAGAAGATTTAGGATTTAACGGAATTGCCGTATGTGATGGGTTATCTATTCCTCGTGTCATTGATCAACAGGGTATGTATGCATCCAGAGAAGAATTGGCTGGACAGGCTTTAAAGGCAGGAATTGATGCGGATACAATGTTTACTACCGTTTATAATCACATTGTTGAGGGTGTAGAACAAGGATTAATTGATGAAAAAGATTTGGATGCGGCTCTATTAAGAACTTTACAGTGTCGTGAAGAAATGGGATTGTTAGATGATCCATATGTTGATCCTGAAAAAGCAGAAGAAGTTTATGCTGACCCTGCAGCCGATGCTTTAAGTGAAGAAATTGCTCAAAAATCAATCACCTTATTAAAAAATGATGGAATCCTTCCATTAAAGAAAGACTATAAGAAGATTGCTGTGGTAGGACCATTTGCGACTCGTCTATTTGGATTCTTTGGAGGATATGCCTATCCTGCTATGATGTCTTCTTTCCTTCGAATGGTTGTTGAACCAACAGGTCCAATCATGGAAGGATTTGCGGATATGGCTGACAAGATGTTTGATATTCCAACGATGAAGGAATTGATGTATAAAGATCCATCTAAATCATTTGATGAAAACTTTGATAACTATCTAAATGAAACATTAGGAACAGTTTCCATGCAAAAAGCGATTCAAGATCAGCTTCCAGACACAGAAGTAGTTGCCTATGGAGAATCTTTAAATGCAAAAGACTGGAAGGATCGTATTGCCAAGGCTGTAGAAGTTGCCAAAGGGGCTGATTTAGTTATTTTGGCTGTTGGTGAAATTACAGGGCAGGGTGCGGATGCCACATCTGGTGAAGGTGTCAACAATCCAGACTTGACTCTTCCATTCCATCAGGAACAGTTAGTCGAAGCGATTCATGAATTAGGAATTCCAAGTGTTATGACAATCTTTAATGGTCGTGCCTTAGCTTTAGGAAATGTAGAAAATCAAGTGAATGCGATTGTAGATGCATGGTATCCAGGACCAGCTGGTGGTAAAGTGGTTGCCAATGTATTGACTGGTAAAGTCAATCCACAGGGTCACTTACCTGTTACATTCCCACAAATCTCTGCTCAATGTCCAATTTATTATGGAACAAAGACAGGATCTGGATATATCAATATTAAACAGGAACCAGAACCATCTGTAATGCAACCATTATATCCATTTGGATATGGATTGTCTTATACTACATTCAAGATTTCCAATATGGTAAATGATACAGAAGTTAAAGTAGGAGATAAATTTAAAGTAGCTGTTGATATTGAAAATACTGGAGATGTAGAAGGATGCGATGTTGTACAAATCTATATGCATTCTATCTGTCCAACCATTAACCGTCCAATTAAAGAATTACGTGGATTTAAAAACGTTTCCTTAAAACCTGGTGAAAAGAAGACAGTAGAATTTACATTTGATACGCATCAATTTGGATACTATAATGCCAAGAATGAATTTGTGATTGAAGCACGTCCACAAGAAATCTATGCTGGAGATAATTCAACAGTGATTCAAGAAAAGGGTAGAATTGAATTTACTGGAGAAGATAAAGAAATTCTACATGAAAGAGTATTTAACTTTGAAGTAGTTGAAAAATAGTAATTTAGGGATTTCCATTATGGAAGTCCTTTTTTAAGTGATAAACATATTACTTTAAAATGATTCTATTGTATAATAAGAAAAAAGGAGATTATGTATGAATTTAATTATTCAAGACAACTATGAAAAAATGTGTGATTGGGCGGCACAACATATTATAGATGCGATTAATGCTCATAATGAAGAGCGTCCATTTGTGATGGGACTTCCTACGGGATCTTCTCCAATTGGTGTCTACAAACGTTTAGTAAAGGCAAATAAAGAAGGGAAAGTATCCTTCAAAAACGTTGTGACATTCAATATGGATGAATATGTGGGATTGCCTCATGAACATGATCAAAGCTATTGGTATTTTATGCATGATAATTTATTTAATCATATCGATATACCTGCAGAAAATATCAATATCTTAAACGGAATGGCAGAAGATCCTGAATTAGAATGTGAAAACTATGAAAAGAAGATTGCTTCTTATGGAGGTATTGATTTATTCATGGGTGGAACAGGAGTCGATGGACATTTGGCATTTAATGAACCATACACTTCTTTAAATTCTAGAACAGGTCTTAGAACATTAACAGAAGATACTCGTATTGTGAATTCACGTTTCTTTGACAATGATCCTGAAAAAGTTCCTACTACAGCTTTATCTGTTGGAGTTGGAACCGTTATGGATTCTAAAGAAGTATTAATTTTAATCAATGGTCATAATAAAGCAAGAGCTTTAGCTGCATGTGTTGAAGGTGGGGTTAGTTCTAAATGGACGGTATCCGCAGTACAACTTCATAATAATGCCTATATTGCTTGTGATGAAGCCGCTTGTGGAGAATTAAAAGTAGATACATATAAATACTTCTTAGATGTCTTTAGAAAAGAAAGATTATAGAATGTTGAGAGTCACTGTTGTGACTCTTTTTTTGATTATAAAGAAATACAAACTCATACTTTTTTGATTTAGTGTATAATTTTTTGCGAATTTAGAAAGAATTTCTTTTTGCCAATGAAAAGGCTTTCAAATACTGTATAATTATTATAGATTTTTATGGATTTGAAAAAAATTCATTTTAAGACTATGACGTCATAGAGGACGCTAAAGAAGGAGAAAAATAATATGCAACATTTAAAATTAAAAGCCTTCCCAGAAGATTTCTTATGGGGAGCCAGCTCAAGTGCTTATCAATGTGAAGGTGCCTGGGATGAAGATGGAAAAGGGCCTTCTGTACAAGATGTAATGCCAATTATACCAGGCAATGCAGATTGGAAAGTATGCTCTGATCATTATCATCGTTACAAAGAAGATATTGCTTTAATGGCAGAAATGGGATTTAGAGAATTTAGATTCTCTATTGCCTGGCCTCGTATCATTCCTGATGGAGACGGTGAAATTAATCCAGTAGCTGTTCAACATTATCATGATGTCATTGATGAATGTTTAAAAAATGGCATTGAACCAGTTGTAACTTTATATCATTTTGATTTACCACAAGCTTTACAAGATAAATATGGTGGATGGATCTCACGTCAATGTATTGAAGATTTCGTAAGATATTGTGAAGTATGCTTTAGTGAATATGGAGATAAGGTTCAATATTTCTTAACAATCAATGAACAAAACATGATGACAATGTTTAATATGGGTGGTTATAAGAATGATAAAGATCGTTATCAAGCAAATCATCATATGTTAGTGGCACAAGCTAAAGCAACAATTCGTTGTCATGAAATGTGTGATGCTTGGATTGCTCCAGCACCAAACATTACTTGTGTATATCCATTAACTTCATCCCCAATGGATACATTGGCTGCGATGGATTATGATCAATTAAGAAACCGTTTATATTTAGATACAATTGTATTTGGTGAATATCCAGAAGCTTTTAAAGTTTATCTAGAACAAAGAGATGCTTTCCCTGATGTAACAGTAGAAGATATGGCTGTTATGAAAGCGGCTCATCCTGATTTTATTGCTTTCAACTACTATGGTGGTTCAACTGTTAAGTATGTGGATAATGAAGAAGGTATGAAAGCGAAAGCTGCAGCTGCAAAAGAAGGTGCCAACATGGAAGAATTCATGACAGGTATGATGACTGAACCAGGATTAGCTGTTGGATGTTCAAATCCATTACAAGAACAAACTTCTTATGGTATGGGAATTGACCCAGTTGGATTACGTGTTACTTTACGTCAATTATGGGAAAGATATTCATTACCTTTATTAATTACTGAAAATGGATGTGGTGTGCCAGATACATTAAATGAAGATAAAACAGTACATGATGATTATCGTATTGATTACTTACGTAAACACATTAAAGCTTGTCAAGAAGCTATCACAGATGGTGTGGATTTAATGGGATATTCTCCATGGTCTGCTTTCGATTTAGTTTCAACACATCAAGGAATTAAGAAACGTTATGGAATGATTTATGTAGACTACAATGATGATGGAACAGGTACATTAAATCGTTATAAGAAAGATTCATTCTTCTGGTATAAGAAATGCATTGAATCCAATGGTGAGGATTTAGACTAATGAAAATTTTATTTGTCTGTGCTGGTGGAATGTCCACTGGATTAATTGTTAAGAAAATGGAAAAATGGGCGGAACAAAAAGGGATAGAATTAAAAGTTCATGCAACTGGTGTAGGAAGCTATGAAAGACAATGGCAAGAATATGATTGTATTTTAGTAGGACCACAAGTTCGCTACGTTATTCCAAAAATGAAAGAAATCGTGAAGATTCCGGTATCTCAAATCGAAACAAAAGATTATGGAATGCAGAATGTGGATGCGATTTTCAAACTAGCTTATAAGATTACAGGGCAAGAACTGCCAAAATAGGTGAATTATGAAACAACATCAATTTGTAGAAGACTTGATTTCTAAGATGACTGTAGATGAAAAGGTGCAACAGTTAAGTTGTATCATGCCATTAATGGTTTCTTATGGAGAAGATGTTCAAGAAGAAAAAATGAAGAAAATGATTCCAAACGGTGTGGGACATATGACACAATTTTCGGGTGTTTATATGTCAGGGGCAAGAAGTATTGCTCGTGCCGCAAATGCGATTCAAAAGTATCATGTGGAAAATACGCGTTTGGGAATTCCTGTTATGATTCAAAATGAAAGTGCTGCGGGATTGGTAGCAGCGGATGCTACCATCTTCCCTGTTCCTATTGCGATGGCCTCTACTTGGCAACCTGGTTTAGTAGAAGGTGTTGGTAAAACCATTCAAGAACAAGCCAGAGCTGTTGGAATTGTGAAATGTTTATCTCCTGTTGCGGATGTTGCCAGAGATGCAAGATGGGGAAGAGTTGGAGAAACATTTGGCGAAGATCCAACATTGGTATCCGCTATGTCAGTAGCAGAAGCTAAAGGTCTGCAAGGAAATAATTATGGAGATCAGGTTATTTCTTGTGCAAAACACTTTATGGGATATGGTGCTTCGGATAATGGATATAACTGTGCAGAAATTAATATTGGAAGAAAAGAATTACGAGAAGTTTATGGTACACCATTTGCTGCAATGATTAAAGAAACAGATTTACAGGCTGTAATGGTTACTTATTCTGAAATTGATGGTCAGCCAATGTCTATTAATAAAGAGTATATGCAAAACTTCTTACGTAAAGATTTAGGATTTACAGGATCTGCCATCTGCGATGGTGGTTCTATTGAAAGAGTTTATAACACAAATGGTGTGGGACGTTCTAAAGAAGATATTGCGATTAAAGCCGCAAAAGTTGGAATTGATGCAGATACGCCTATGACAGACTTCTATTATTTATTGGCAGATGCTATTAAAGAAGGAAGATGTGAAGAAAAGGTCGTTGATGATATTTTACGTCGTGTTCTAAATCAAAAATATGAACTAGGATTATTTGACAATCCTTATGTTGATGAAGACAAAGCTGTTGAAATCTTCAATAAACCAGAAGGAAATATTTTATCGAAAGAAATTAGTGAAAAATCTATTGTTTTAATGAAAAATAAAGATTCTATTTTACCTTTGAAAGATTCATATAAAAAGATTGGATTAATAGGTCCATTTGCGAATCGAGTATCTACATTATTTGGTGGATATGCTTATCCATCTATGTCAGAAATGTATTTTAGTGCCTGTTATGATTTGTCAGGAAATATGGAAGGTGGATTTGGAAATTTCTTTAGGGAATTAATGGATGTTGAAAAAATGCATGAATTATTTGGCATTCAGGATAATCTATCTTATACAGAAAACTTTGAGAATTATATTAAGAATCGTTTTGGATTTGAACCATTATTGACAAAGATGAAAGAAATCTTTAAAGAATCCACCATTTCTCATGCTGTTGGCTGGACAACAATAGATGAATATGAAAAGAATCTTCAAGAAGCAATTGAAGTGGCTAAAAATCAAGACGTATTAATTTTATGTTTAGGAGAAGTAACTGGATTTGGAGCTGGTTCTGATTCTGGTGAAGGAGTCAACAATCCAAATTTAAAATTACCTGGAAAACAAGCTCAATTAATTAAAGAATTGAGAAAGCTTGGTAAACCAATGATTTTAGTATTGTTTAATGGAAGACCATTAGAACTAACAGATATAGATGATGATGTGGATGCGATATTAGATGTATGGTATCCAGGTCCATTTGGTCCCGAAGCTATCTCAAAGGTATTACATGGAGATATAAATCCATCTGGAAAACTTCCAGTAACTTTCCCAAGATTATCATCCCAATGTCCAATGTTCTACGGACATAAGATTGGATCTGGTTACCGAGAAATTCAAGAACAAGGTTCATTTAACCGTACAAATGGTCCTTTATATCACTTTGGACATGGGTTATCTTATACATCATTTGAATATTCAAATTTAAATGTATCAAAAGAAGTAGATGTAGATGGAGAAGTTGAAATTAGTTTAACTATTAAAAATATCGGAAATGTAAAGGGTGCAGATATTCCACAGATTTATTTTAGAACAGTGAATCCAACCATAAATCGTCCGATATTAGAACTTCGAGCATTTGATCGAGTTGAGTTAGAACCAAATGAACAGAAAACGATCCAATTTACAGTACCTGTACATGCTTTAGGATACTATAATGAAGATGATGAATATGTGATTGAACCAGCAGATGTAAAAGTATTTGCAGGAGCTAGTTCAAATGATATTAAATTAGCAAGTGCATTTGAAATTGTAGGAAATACAAAAGAAATTATGCATGAACGTGAATATTTATTCACAGTAAAATAGGTTTTAATCCGTAAGGATAAACATATAAAAAGCTTAAGGAGGATTTAAAATGGCTTTTAAATTTGATGAGAAATTCTTCTGGGGTGGAGCAACAGCTGCCAACCAATATGAAGGAGGATGGAATGAAGGTGGACGTGGTCCAGCTAAAACAGACGTTACAACAGGAGGAACTGTTAATACACCTCGTTATGTAACTTATATTGACAAAGATGGAAATCCAGGAAAAATGCCAGGTCATGGAGCTGGAAAACTTCCTGAAGGAGCAAAATATGCTGTATTAGATACAGAATTGTATCCAAACCATAAGGCAGTTGATTTCTATCATCACTACAAAGAAGACATCGCTTTATTTGCGGAAATGGGATTCAAAATGTTCCGTATGTCTATTTCTTGGTCAAGAATTTATCCAACTGGTGAAGAAGATGAACCAAACCAGGAAGGTATTGAATTCTATCGTAATGTATTCAAAGAACTAAGAAAATATAATATTGAACCATTAGTAACTATCTGGCACTTTGATACACCACTTGCATTAGAAGAGAAATATGGTGACTGGCAAAATCGTATTTATATTTCATTATTTGAAAAATATGCACGTACAGTCTTTACAGAATTCAAAGGTTTAGTTAAATACTGGTTAACTTTTAATGAAATCAACAATACAATCAACTTCTTACCAGATGATTTACCAGATGCTGCTTATCAAGAAGCTTACCAACACTTACATTATCAATTTGTTGCTAGTGCAAGAGCAGTTCAAGTGGGACATGAAATTGATCCAGAAAATATGATTGGATGTATGATTTGTGGTATTACTTATTATCCATTTACATGCGATCCTAAAGATATCTTATTCTCACGTTCTAAATGGGAAAAAGGAATCTTCTATTGTGGAGATGTTCAATGTAAAGGTAAATATCCAACATTCACAAAACGTTTATGGGATGAACACAATGTTAAGTTAGACATTACAGATGAAGACTTAGAAGAATTGAAGAAGGGTACAGTTGATATGTATACATTCTCATACTATATGTCACAAGCCGTAACAACTCATAAGAATGACGATGTTGTTGGTGGAAATATGTCGACTGGTGTACGTAACCCATATATGGAATACTCTGATTGGGGTTGGGGTGTAGATGCAGATGGTCTACGCTACTACTTAGAAATGATCTATGATCGTTATGAAAAACCATTGATGGTTGTTGAAAATGGTTTAGGAGCTTACGATACAGTTGAAGAAGATGGTTCTATCCATGACCCATTCCGTATTGACTACTATCGTCGCCATATTCTTTCAATGGCTGAAGCCATTAAGAATGGCGTAGATTTAATTGCTTATACAACTTGGGGATGCATTGACTTAGTATCTGCAGGAACAGGTGAAATGAGAAAACGTTACGGATTCATTTATGTTGATATGGATGATGAAGGAAAAGGAACAATGAATCGTTCAAGAAAAGATTCATTCTACTGGTATAAGAAAGTAATCGCTTCTCAAGGAACTGACTTAGACGATTCTTTTGAAAAATAAGAGATAAAACGCAAGGGGATTTTCCCCTTGCATGTTTTTAAAGGAGCGAAAAAATGAAATTTTATATTATTCGTCATGGACAAACATTATTTAATGAAAAAGGAATTATTCAAGGAGCTTGTGATTCTCCATTAACAGAAAAAGGAATTGAACAAGCTAAAAAGGTTGCTGAAAAATGGAAAGATGTAGATTTTGAAGCCGCTTATTCTTCTACACAGGAAAGAGCTGAGGATACATGTCAAATCTTAATGAATGGAAGAGATATTCCTTTTACTCCTTTAAAAGCATTTAAAGAACAAAACTTTGGAGAGTTAGAAGGAGAAAAGATTGAAAAAGTTTTTTCGGAAGTAAAAAGCTATGATGAATTGGATGAAATTATATTATCCACTGGTGGAGAAATGCCTGAAAAGGTATCTGAACGGTTTATAAATAAAATGAAAGAACTAACAAATATTCATAATGGCAATGTGTTAATTGCGGCTCATGGAATGTGTATTGTTTATACAATGCAAGCCATTGATCAGGAAAAATTTAATAGCTTACTAAATGGAGCTATGGGACTTCAAAACTGTGCAACTTGTATCGTGGAATATAAAGATAATAAATTTGAAATAGAAAATATCATAAATGAGGAATTGTAAATGAAATTTTATATAGTTAGGCATGGAGAAACTTTATTCAATGTGAAGCATTTAATGCAAGGATGGTGTGATTCTCCATTAACAGAAAATGGCATTCAACAAGCAAAAAATACAGGTAAAAAATTAGAAAATGTTGATTTTGTATATGCATATTCTTCAACATCAGAAAGAGCAGTCGATACATTAACTTATATTTTAGGAAATCGAAATATTGATAGATGTGCTATTAAAGAAGTAAAAGAAATTAATTTTGGAAGTTTAGAAGGTGAACCACAGGAAAGTGCACATGCTGAACAAGAAGAAGTGGATCATGATATGACAAAATTTGGTGGAGAACAAAGAGAAGATGCTGGAAAAAGATTGTATAATGCTCTTCTTTCTTTATCAAAGAAACATCCAGAAGGGAATGTATTAGTGGTATCGCATGGTGGAATTATCATTAATTTATTATTGATGTTGGATAAAGAATATGTGGAGAATTTATTTAAACAAGGTAAATTTATCGATAATGGATCGATATCTGTATTTGAATGCGATGGAATGACATTAGAGTTTAAAGGGATGATGGAATGAGAATATATTTAGTAAGACATGGGGAAACTTTATTTAATATAAAAGGGATTAAACAAGGATGGTGTGATTCTCCATTGACAGATAAAGGAATTGAACAAGCTATTCAAAGAGGAAAAACTTTAGAAAATATTGATTTTGAGCAGGCTTATTCTTCAACATCGGAAAGAGCTGTAGATACATTAAGCTACATTCTTGGAAATCGAAATATTCCTAGAAAACAATTAAAATCATTAAAAGAAGCTAATTTTGGAACACTAGAAGGAGAATCAGAAGATTATATTCATAAGACATTAGGACTGACGCATGAAGATATGCCTAAATATGGAGGAGAATCCATAGAAGAAGTTGAAAATCGAATGATTTCTACATTAAATGAATTATCCTCAAAGCATTCTGGGAATGTATTAGCGGTAACGCATGGGGGCATTATGATTCAACTGATGAATAAATTATTTCCAAATGAATTTAAGAACTTTATAGGACATGGTCATCCAATGCCTAATTGTTGTGTATTGGTATTGGATGTAAATAATAAGGAAATACAATTTATAGAAAGGATTATTTAAATGAAAAAGTATTGTGTAATTGACATTGGTGGTAGTGCTATTAAGTATGCATGCATTGATGAAGAATTAAACTTTTATGTAAAAGGAAAAGTACCAACAGACATTGAAGTAAAAGAAAATCTATATTCAGACATTGCAGCTATTGTAGAAAAATGTGGTGAAGTAGAAGGGTTAGCTATTTCCATGCCAGGAATTCTAGATGTAGAAAATGGAATTGCTCATAGTGGAGGTGTTTTAAAATATATTAAAGACACACCTATTGTAGAAGAATTAGAAGCACGTTTACATTTGCCTGTTACAATTTGTAACGATGGAAAAGCAGCTGCCATGGCAGAAATTGGATTTGGAAATCTACAAGGAATTTCTAATGGTTTAGTTCTTGTACTTGGAACAGGAATTGCTGGTGGGGTTGTTGTCAATGGAAAATTAATTTTAGGAAAGCATTATACAGCAGGAGAAGTTTCATTTATTGCCAGCAATATTGATGATCCTCACAATATTTCAAATTATTTCTGCATGCGAAACGGAATTACGGGTTTATCAAAAGCAGTTGAAAATACAACAGGTACACCGAATTTAAATGGAATTGAAGTCTTTGATTTAATTAAAGCTGGGAATAAAGAAGCTTTAGATGGTGTAAAACATTTCTGTAATGATTTAGCGTATCAAATTTATAATTTTAATATCTTATTGGATTTGGAAAGAGTTTGTATTGGTGGAGGAATTTCTAATGAGCCAATGTTTATTGAAATTGTAAAGAAACAAACAGAAGAATTCTTTAAGAGTACAAATATGCCAAAATTTGAAGTGCCAGAAATTATGACTTGTAAATATGACAGTGATGCCAATTTAATTGGAGCACTGTATAACTTTACACAATTGAAAGGATAATTTATGAAAGTTGGAAATACATTAGAAGCACCTTCTATTATTGCAGGGTGTATGCGATATGGCTTTTTATTAAAAGAGCCTCAAAAAGTAAATGAAATGATTCATGCGGCTATGGATTTAGGAATTAATTTCTTTGATCATGCTGATATTTATGGATCCGAAGGCTTATTTGGACAAGCTATGGCAATGGATTCTTCTTTAAAAAGAGAAGATATGATTATTCAATCTAAATGTGGCATTAAACAAGGAATGTATGATTTATCAAAAGATTATATTTTAGAGGCTGTGGATGGAATATTAGAACGACTACAAACGGATTATCTAGATATTTTATTATTGCACCGACCAGACGCTTTAGTTGAGCCAGAAGAAGTAGCGCAAGCTTTTGATATTTTAAAACAAAGTGGAAAGGTTCTTCATTTTGGAGTATCGAATCATAAACCAGCCCAGATTGAGTTATTAAAAAAGTATGTAAAGCAACCATTGATTATTAATCAAATGCAGTTGAGTTTACCAGTATCGAATATGATTGCCAATGGTATGGAAGTGAATATGGATACACCAGGTTCTATTGATCATGATGATAGTGTTTTGGATTATTGCCGACTTCATGACATGACTATACAAACTTGGTCTCCTTTACAATTACCTAACTGGCAGGGTAATTTTATTGGAAGCGATAAAAATCCTAAATTAAATGAAAAATTAGATGAAATTGCGTCTAAATACAATGTAAGTCCATCAACCATTGCGATTGCCTGGATTTTAAGACATCCAGCACATATGCAGGTTGTTGCCGGAACAACAAATCCATCGCATTTAAAAGAAATGGCAGAGGCCACAAAGATTACTTTAACACGTAAAGAGTGGTATGATTTGTACTTATCTGCTGGACATATTTTGCCTTAGAAAAGAGGCACAAAATGAACTATAAATACCCTAATTTATGTAAACCGATCACAATTGGTAGAACAACATTTCGTAATCGTATGTTTTCAGCACCTATGGGAGGAACGGATATTACCAATGATGGTTGTATCGGCCCTAAGTCAACAGCTTTTTATGAATTAAGAGGAAAAGGTGGAGCAGGGGCGGTCACCGTTTCTGAGTGCATGGTTCATCCTAAAACTGATGGATCGCATGCTTATCATTTAGATGAAAGCATCTTAAATTCTTTGGCTTGTGCAACCTATACAGCGGATGCCATTCGTAGACACGGTGCCATTCCAAGTTTGGAATTGTCTCATTCTGGAATGTTTGCCGGAACGTACATGACAGACAAATCAAAACAGAAAAGTATGAATCAATGGGGACCAAGTGATACGGTTCGAGCAGACGGTGTACAGGTAAAGGCTTTGACAAAAGAGATGATTGATGAAATTGTTGAATCTTATGGACATGTGGCTGGACTTGCCAAAAGAGCTGGTTTTGAAATGTTAATGATTCATGGGGGCCACGGATGGCTGATTAATCAGTTTTTATCACCTTTATTCAATCATCGGTGCGATGAATATGGTGGTTCTTTAGAGAATCGATGCCGCCTGGCAATTGAAGTCTTGAAATCTGTACGAGAAGCAGTAGGACCTTTCTTTCCAATTGAATTTAGGATGAGTGGTTCTGAGTTTGTAGAAGATGGCTATGATTTAGACGAAGGAATTAAAATTGCCCAAATGATTGAACCTTATGTGGATATTATTCATGTATCTGCTGGAACTTATCAAAAAACGTTTGGGATTACCCATCCATCTATGTTTGAAGACCATGGAAGAAATGTGTTTTTAGCAGCTGAAATTAAAAAACATGTATCGAAACCAGTTGCGACAATTGGAGGATTAAATGATCCAAAACAAATGGAAGAAATTGTTGCTTCTGGCAAAGCCGATATTATTTATATGGCCAGAGCCCTATTAGCAGATCCATTTCTTCCTAATAAGATTATGGCGAATAAGGATGAAGAAATTGTTCGTTGCCTTCGTTGTTTTACGTGTATGGCAGAAAGAGCCGCTACTTCTACGCGTCGCTGTACAGTCAATCCATTAATTGGAAGAGAAATGGAAGGGGATGTTGTGTATCCTGCACCTGTTAAGAAAAAAGTATTAGTTGCTGGAGGTGGCCCAGGAGGACTTTATGCAGCTTATACAGCAGCTAGAAGAGGCCATCAAGTTATTCTTTGCGAAAAAGAAGATACTTTGGGTGGAATTCTAAAAAGTGAGCAAGCACTACCTTTTAAATATGAAATGTATCAATTATCTTTAACATACGGAAAATTAGCCAAAGATGCTGGTGTTGAAATTCGGTTAAATACAAAAGTAGATAAAGCTTATGTTGAAAAAGAGAACCCGGATGCCTTGATTATTGCGATTGGATCTTCTCCTTTAGTGCCACCAATTAAAGGATTAAATGGCGATAATGTTGTTGTAGTCAATAATTATTATAAAGAAAAGGATAAAGTGACAGATGATGTTGTTGTATTTGGTGGAGGACTAGCTGGATGTGAATGTGCCATTCATTTAGGAATGGAAGGAAAACACGTACATCTTGTCGAAATGAGAAATCAATTAGCACCCGATGCAAATGTAAGACATAGACCCCTTCTTCTAAAGGAAATAGAAAAATACGTAACTGTGCATACTTCTTATAAAGGATTAGAAGTTACAAAAGAGGGAATCATTTGCGAAGATGAAAATGGTAATCAACAATTGGTTCCAGGAACAAGTGTAATTTGTGCTTTAGGACAGAGGTCAAATCCAAGTGAAGAATTATTGGGAAGTGCTCCATTTGTACGAGTTATCGGAGATGCCTCTAGAGTATCCACCATTACCAATGCGGTTTATTGGGGATATCATGCAGCATTAGATATTTAGAGAATAGCGACTTGTTATTCTCTTTTTTTATTGACTTTAAAGTTAACTTTAATGATAATCTTAATTAGAAAACGAGGAAATTTATGAAAACATTATATTTAGATTGTGGTATGGGTGCTGCCGGGGATATGTTGACAGCGGCATTGCTTGAACTAGCGGGAAAAGAAAAAGTTGAATTATTAAATTCTTTACATATTCCCCATGTTGAATATATTACAGAAGAAGTGTCAAAATGCGGTATTTATGGAACACATATGAAAGTATTAGTTCATGGGCATGAAGAAATGGAACATAGTCATGATGAACATCATCATGAACACGAAGAACATGATCACACACATCATGAACATAGTCATGAAGGACATACGCACGCACATGGATTCCATCTTCACGATATAGAGCATATTGTATCTCATATGGATATTAAAGATTCTGTAAAGAAAGATATTATGGAAGTCTATACATTGATTGCTAAAGCTGAAAGTGAAGCCCATCATAAACCAATTAGTGATATTCATTTCCATGAAGTGGGAAGTTTAGATGCGATTGCGGATGTTAGTGCTGTTTGTGTTTTAATGGATGAATTAAGTGTCGATCAAATTATTTGTTCTCCTATTCATGTGGGAAGTGGCTCTGTAAAATGTGCTCATGGAATTTTACCAGTACCTGCCCCAGCTACAGCATCTATTTTAAAAGGAGTTCCTATTTATAGTACAGATATTCAAGGAGAATTATGTACACCAACAGGTGCTGCTTTATTAAAATATTTTGTTTCAAAATTTGATAGTATGCCAATGATGACAGTAGAAAAGATTGGCCATGGCATGGGAATGAAGGATTTTGAAAGAGCAAATATGGTGACAGCGTATTTAGGTGAAACATCTAATAATTCAGAAGATATTATTGAATTATCTTGTAACATCGATGATATGAGTGCTGAATATATTGCTTTTGCGATGGATTGTTTATTTGAAAAGGGAGCGTTGGATGTATATGCAACACCAATCACAATGAAAAAATCCAGACCTGCTATTTTATTAAGCGTATTGTGTAAACAAGAGCATAAACAAGAAATACTTGAAACAATCTTTAAACACACATCTACCATTGGTATTCGTGAAAATAGAATGAAGCGATATGTATTAGACCGTACTATTGAAAAATTAGATACGCCATATGGAACTGTACGAATTAAGAAATCCATTGGATATAATACATCGACTTCTAAATATGAATATGATGACATTGCGACTATTGCCAAAGAAAATGGATGGTCTATTCAAGAAACCATTCAGAAAATAGAAAAAAAGGATATCTAGAAATAGATATTCTTTTTTTGGTTTTTAATAGGAAGAATCCGTAATAATTAATCAACAATCTAAGGATATCTAGATATAAATTTCTTTTTTTTGTATTATAGACTTATGAATATTTTAAAAAGAAATGAATATCGAATTCCTTTAATCACATTAGCTTTGCCTATTATTGTACAGAATCTATTGAGCTCTGCGGTTAGTTCAATGGATGTTGTGATGTTGAACTTCGTTGGGCAAGATGCGATATCTGCTGTTTCCTTAGCCTCACAAGTTTCCACAATTCTTTTTATGTTCTATTACGGATTGGGAACAGGGGCAACGATGTTGTCAAGCCAATATTATGGAAAAGGTGACTTGAATGCAATTAAGACAGTGCAGGGAATTGCCATGAGAATTTCTATTCTTATATCTTTTTTGTTTGCACTTTCGGTAGAATTATGTCCTGAGCTTATAATGAAGATATTTACAAATGATGCGACCTTAATAGAACAAGGATCTCTTTATTTGCGTTTTGTAGGTGGAGCCTATCTTTGTTGGGGAGTGACAGAAGTGTATCTTTCGGTTTTGCGTAGTATTGGTCGTGTAACGATTTCAATGGCCATGAATGTTTTAGCATTTAGCTTAAATATTATGTTCAATGCGGTTTTTATCTTTGGCCTATTTGGAATGCCTAAACTAGGAGCAGCTGGTGTGGCTCTAGGTACAACACTATCTCGCTTTGTGGAATTGATAGGATGCTGCATAGTATCTTTTTTAAGTAAAGATATTAAATTGGAAATAAAATATTTATTTGTGCATAATGCGATTTTATTTTCTGATTTTTGTTCAATGGCTTTACCTGCTTTGGCTAATGATATTATTTGGGGGTTGGCTTTCTCTATCTATTCTGTGATTCTAGGACACTTAGGAAGTGATGCTGTTGCAGCTAATTCGCTAGTAACGGTTGTTCGTAACTTTGGAACTGTGGCTTGTTTTGGGATGGCAAGTGCAGGAGGAATTTTACTAGGGAAACTGCTTGGTGAAAATAAAATAGATGAAGGAGAAAAGGCGGCAAAGGAATTAATTCGTTTAACAATTGCTTCAGCGATTATTGGTAGCCTTATTATTTTGATCGTAACGCCTTTTGTATTAAAATATGCTTCCCTGTCTTCTACATCAATGCATTATTTAAAATATATGATGTTGATTAATGTTTATTATATCTTTGGTCCAGCGATTAATACTACATTGATTTGTGGAGTATTTCGTTCAGGAGGAGACAGTAAGTTTGGATTTATTGTTGATTGTATAGATATGTGGTGCTATGCCGTGCCATTAGGATTAATCAATGCCTTTGTGTTAAAATTACCTGTTATGTGGGTTTATTTCTTTATGTGTACAGACGAATTTGTGAAGTGGCCGTGGGTGATTTCACACTATCGTTCAAAAAAATGGCTTAAGAATATTACTCGAGATGATTGGGCAAAAGAAAAGAGCTAATGCTCTTTTCTTTTATATCCATTGAATTGGTGTTTGTCCATTTCTTATTAAGTATTCATTGGCTAATTTAAAATGATTATTGCCAAAGAAGCCTCTGTGGGCACTTAATGGAGAAGGATGAGGGGAAGTAAGGACTAGATGATTTGGATTGGTTAAAAACTTCTTAGCTTGAATGGCACTGTTTCCCCATAAAAGAAAGACAACAGGACCGTCTTTTTCATTCAACATTTTTAAAGCCTCATTGGTAAAGTTTTGCCATCCTATCTTGGAATGAGAGAAAGCTTTATGTGCTTCTACGGTGAGTACAGTATTCATCAGCAGTACACCTTGTCTAGCCCAATCGGTTAAATCACCATTTCTATTCACCGGTTGCTGATACTCCATCTCTAATTCTTTATACATATTTTGAAGGGATGGAGGTAGTGGAAAGTTACTAGGAACGGAAAAGGCATATCCTTGGGCTTGTCCTGTATTGTGGTATGGATCTTGTCCTAATATTACTACTTTTGTATCTTTTAGAGAAGTTGTCTTGAAGGCAGCAAAGATGTTTTCTTTGGCTGGATAGACTTCTTTTTCTTTATATTCTCTAGCTAGAAAATAACGGATTTTAATTAAATATTCTTTTTTTATTTCTTGGTCAAATAAGGTATCCCAATCATTGTTCATTATCATAATTTTTCCTCACTGATTATGTTATAATACTACCATGAATGTACAAGAAAAGATTTTAAAAATAGAAAAAAATAAAAAACATAATCATGATTTATTAGAGTTTAGAAGCTGGTTAACGGAGTTTATGCCCAATCATGTTTATCTTAGAAAAGTACAAGTGGCAGGAACAAACGGAAAGGGAAGCACTTGTCAATGGATGAATCGTTTGATGATGAACTCTGGCTTCAATGTTGGAATGTTTACTTCTCCTCATTTGCTTTCTCATTTAGAAAGAATTCAAGTGAATGGAAAAAACATTTCTTATGAAGATTGGGAAAGAATCTATGATCAATACGAAGCTTTTTTTGAAGAAAAACAGTTAACGATGTTTGAAGTGGATTTATGGATGGCTATCGCGTATTTTTTAGAAAAGAATGTAGATCTAGCCATTATTGAAGTTGGTCTTGGAGGAAGAGAAGATGCTACAACGGCTTTAGACTATCTGGCGACTGTTATTACTAATATTGGTATGGATCATACAGAATTACTTGGTGATTCAATTGAACAGATTACCTATGAAAAATCTTGTATCTTTAAACCAGGTGTATATGCCCTAACAACAGAGAGAAAAGAAAATTCTCAAAGAGTAATGGAGCAAATTGCTGGTTTTATTCAAACACCACTAGGTTTTGTAGAACTTCCTTATGAAATTGAGGATGGAAAAGCTAAGTTTGAATGGATGGATAATACTTATTATTTAAATCCTCCTTTCTATCAGATTGATAATTTAGCCTTGGCATTAGAAACATTATCTTGTATTGGCGTCTTTTTAGAAAAAGAGGCAGTACAGAAATCAATTGATGAATTTAGTTGGAATGGTCGTTTTACACAGATAAGTGAATCTCCAAAAATCATTATTGATGGAGCACATAATCCACATGGGATGGAAGCTTTAATTCAATCGATTCCTGAATGGAATGGAAATATTTATTTTTCTGCTCTAAAAGAAAAGGATGTCGAAACTATGCTGGCAATGCTGAAAGTGTATAATCGTCCGATTATTTTGGTTTCTTTTGAAACAGAGAGATTGTATGATTTATCTAAATTAAATTATCCAATTATTTCTTTGGATGAATTAATGAAGAAAATCGAAAGCAAAGAAGAAGATATGTTGATTTGTGGCTCTTTGTATTTTGTAGGAGCTGTATTGGAGAAAGTAAATGGCTAAAAAGAAAAAAAGAAGAGTGGATCCACTAAGAATTGCTCTAGTCATAATCGCTTTATTGTTGGTGGTTGTTTTAGTAATCAGTTTGGTTGTATTAGGGGTTCGTAAATTAAGTGGTAGTTCAAAAGCAGAGACTGAAAAGACAGAAGAAGTAGTAGAAAAAGAAGAATTATCAGAAGAAATGCAGGCAAGAGTGGATGCCTATATGGCAAATAATCCGGACTTAAGTGAAGAGCAGGCAATCAAAAATGTAAAGATGGATATGGATTTAGAGCCATATTCTCAAACTACTTATGTTGAAGATGACAGTGATATGGCATTACTTGTTAATAAGTTCTATGCTCTTCCAGAAGGATATGAGCCTAGTGATTTGGTGAATGTGGATTCCTATGCATGTGTGCAAGGAGAAGATTATTCTTGTCAGGATGTAGATGTAATTCAATTGCGTAAAGAAGTATATGAGGCTTATGTGAAGTGGTGTGATGCTGCAAGTCAGGAAGGTATAAATATTCGTGCAATAGCCGGATATAGAACATATGCCTATCAACAAAGTCTGTGGAACTACAATGCCGAAGCATATGGGCAAGAGTATGCGGATGAATATTATGCTCGTCCTGGACAGTCAGAGCACAATACAGGGTTGGCAGTGGATATTACTTTCAATGGCTATAACTTTAATGAAATCGAATTGTATGATGGATATGACTGGATTTTAAGTCATGCACATGAATATGGATTTATTTTACGTTATCCAGAAGAAAAAGTGGATATAACTCGTTATGGATATGAAAGTTGGCACTTTAGATATGTCGGTGTGGACGTTGCCACAGAGTGTTATGAAAACAATTGGTGTTTAGAAGAATATTGGGCGGAGCAGTAGTTTATGGCAAAGAAAAAGAAAAAAAGAAGAGTAAATCCTATTCGAATGGCGTTAGTCTTTATTGTATTTATATTAGTTATCGCTTTAGTAATTAGCCTTGTGGTTCTTCTTGTTAGAAAAACCGGAAGTAATTCAAATGCATCTGCAAATTCTTCTACTTCTAAAGTAGAAGAAACAAAAGAAGATGAAAATGTGATTTCTTTTATTGGCGTAGGGGATAATTTAATACATGACACAGTTTATATGGATGCTCAACAAGAAGATGGCTCTTATGATTTCACGAAGATGTATGCGAATGTGAAAGATACAGTTGAAGCAGCAGATATTTCTTTTATTAATCAAGAAACGGTACTAGGCGGCAGTGAGCTAGGACTATCAGGATATCCAACATTTAACTCACCTACGGAAATTGCGAAAAATCTAGAAGATACAGGTTTTACTTTAGCAAATTTGGCAACAAACCACTGCCTTGATAAATATGAAGATGGAATCGCTAATGAACTAGCTGCTTTTAGTCAAACAAATATAACAGTGGATGGAGTTTATACTTCACAGGAAGGATATGACGAAATTAAAACATTTACAGTAAAGGATACTACTTTTAGCTTTTTAGCATATACATATGGAACAAATGGTATTGAAGCCCCAAATTCATATAATGTATCTTATTTTGATGAAGCACAAATTACTTCTGATGTGCAACGTGCTAAAGAAGTCAGTGATGTTGTGATTGTATCTGCTCATTGGGGTGATGAAAATACGTTTGCGCCAAATGATTTTCAAACTTACTATGCTCAGTTATTCGCAGATTTGGGTGTTGATGTAGTTATTGGAACCCATCCACATACCATCCAACCCGTACAATGGTTAACGGGTTCTGGCGGAAACCAAACATTGGTTGTTTACTCTTTAGGGAATTTTATTGGAGGTATGTTGACAACGGATAATGCAATTGGTGGAATGATTTGTTTTGATTTTGTTAAAGAAGGCGATTCTATTAGTATACAAAATGTTGTTTGGAAACCCTTAATTATTCATTTTGAAGGGGATCAAAATGATATTCTAAACCAACGCTATAATTACTCTTCTTACTTTGTATCCGATTATACAGATGAATTAGCAAGTAGGCATGTATTAAATGGATATGATGGAAATGTTGTCTCTTTAGATTATATAAATCAGGTTACGCAAAGTGTGATTGATGCACAATTTTTAGAGGATTAATAAAATGAAAGAATATGGATATTTGAATATACTTCATTATGCAAAATATTATATGTACTCCTTTGCACAAAAACCTTTTAATGAATTGGATAGTGCTATTTTTTCCTGGTTGTCTTATCTTCGAATTCAAGATGATACAGATAATAGTTATTCAAAAGAAGGAATGCCTCTTTATAAATTATTAAGAGCTGAAAACTACGAAAGCATGTTTCATGAACTTTTTGATATAGAGGGTACTTTTGATTTGATGGTAGCTGTTATTTCAAATCCTAGATTTCGCGATGTAAAGATATGCTTTTATCGCAGTGAATACGATAAAGAAGCGGATTTACAATTTTCGGCTATGACATTTAAACTGCCTGATTCTTTATATTATGTAGCCTATCGAGGAACGGATTATACGATGACAGCATGGAAAGAAGATTTGTTGCTGATGTTAAAGAATGCCATACCAGCACAAAAACTTTCTGTGAAATATTTAGACAAAGTCGCTTCTCATCTAGAAGGAAAATTCTATGTTGGAGGTCATTCCAAAGGTGGGAATCTAGCGGTATATGCTGCTTCTCATTGTGATTTGGAAGTGCAAAATCGAATTCTTACTGTTTATTCCCATGATGGACCTGGGTTCCTTCATGATGAACTTCAAAATGAAGGGTTTAAAAACATACAAAGTCGCATTGAAAAAACCATTCCTCAAGCTTCTTATGTGGGAATGCTGATGGAAAATGAAGTGGAACCTAAAGTTGTTGAAAGTGGAGAAACCAGTATCCTTCAACACTCTGTATTGTCATGGAAAATAGTGAATGATTCTTTTGTGTCAGCACAAGAACCATCGATGGCTTCCAGGGTTATTGTCAAACGAGTAAATGAATGGCTAAACGGCTTAAATAATGAACAACGTGTTATTTTTATTGATTGTGTTTTTAAGATTTTGGATGATTTAAAGATTGAAGATGTTGGAGATTTGGGAAAGGATTTTCCAAGACTTCTCCCTTCTATTGTTGCCTCTATTTCTAAAATGGACGAAAATCATCGTCGCTTTATGATGGATGCTTTGCATTTGATTTTCTTTGATGATAAAGATGCGAAAAAAAGAATAAGTAGCTATGAAGATTTAGAGAAAACAATAAAAGAAGACGAAGAGATTGAATTTAATGAAAAATACAATATGTTTCTATAAAAACGGATAAAAAATCCGTTTTTTTATAAAAGAAATTATGTTACAATGCCACATATGGAGGAAAAAACAATGAGAGACACAGAAATGTTTTCAATTATTGAAAAAGAAGAAGAAAGACAAAAATACAACATTGAACTGATTGCATCCGAAAACTTTGTATCAAAAGAAGTAAGAGAAGCGCAGGGTTCTGTTTTAACAAACAAATATGCTGAAGGATATCCAGGGAAACGTTATTATGGTGGATGTGTGAATGTAGATGAAGCTGAAGAATTAACACGTCAAAGAGCTTTAAAGTTATTTGGTGGTGATCATGTTAATGTGCAACCTCACTCTGGTTCACAAGCTAACATGTCTGTTTATTTAACGGTTCTTGAACCAGGTGATACAGTGTTAGGAATGAATCTAACATCTGGTGGTCACTTAACTCATGGACACCCAATGAATTTCTCTGGAAAATTATATAATTTTATTGAATACAACGTAGATAAAGAAACGGAAATGATTGATTACGATGCTTTGGAAGAATTAGCTTTAAAAGAAAAACCAAAACTAATCGTAGCAGGAGCCTCTGCATATTCACGTATTATTGATTTTCCACGTTTAAGAGAAATCGCAGATAAAGCTGGATGTTTATTGATGGTTGATATGGCTCATATTGCAGGACTTGTAGCAACTGGAGCCCATCCATCTCCTATTCCTTATGCAGATTTTGTTACGACAACAACACATAAAACATTACGTGGACCTCGTGGTGGTATGGTTTTCTGTAAAGAAGAATTTGCTAAGAAGTTAGATTCTAGAACATTCCCTGGAATGCAGGGAGGACCACTTGAACATGTGATTGCAGCTAAAGGGGTATGTTTATATGAAGCAAGCACACCAGAGTTTAAAGAATATATTGATCAAGTATGCAAAAACGTTCAAGTTATGGTTAAAGGATTTCAAAACGCTGGTTGGCGTGTTGTATCTGGAGGATCAGATAATCACTTATTAATGGTCGATGTAATGAGCAAGGGAATGACAGGAAAAGAAGCAGAAAGATTACTAGACTTAGCTGGTATTACTTGCAACAAAAACACAATTCCTTTTGATACTCAAAAACCAGCTGTTACATCTGGTATTCGTTTAGGTTCGGCTGCTATGACTTCACGTGGATTCAAAGAAGCAGAATTTGAAAAGGTTGTAAACTGGATTGTAAAAGTATTAGATGCTAAAGATGAAAAAGTATGTGAAGAAGTTCGTAAAGAAGTTCGTGAGTTAACTGGACAATTCCCAACTGAGGCACAAATTTGATTGACATCTATGCGATAGGAAAAAATAAAGATAAGGCTCTACAATCATTAGAAAAAGAATATTGTAAACGGATTAGTGCTTTCTCTAAAATCAATGTACTTGAGTTTAAAGATGAGCCCAATGACAAGATAGAAAGAGAAAGCGAAGCAAATCTTGTTAAAGAAAAAGAAGGACGAAGAGTTTTAGAAAAGATAAAAGATTCTGATTTTGTTGTTCTTTTGGACTTACATGGAAAGATGATGAGTAGTGAAACTTTCGCTAAAAAAATGAGTGAATGGCAAATTCAATCAAACCATATAATCTTTGTGATAGCTGGTTCTTTAGGACCTAGTCAAGAATTGGTAAAAAGAGCAAATGTTCGTTGGAAACTATCTGACTTAACATTTACACATTTAATGACAAGAGTTTTAATTTTAGAACAAATCTATCGAGGATATATGATCAGCAATAATCGTTCGTATCATAAATGAAGAAGAGAAATCTTCTTCATTTTTCTTTTATGCATTTAAGGTTATTTTTATTGAATAATCTTTTTATTAAAAGTAAAATTAATATAAAGTAAATAGATAAATATATTTGGGAAAGGATTTATTTTTATGGGATTATTTGACAAATTATTTAAAAAAGAAGAACCAGCTGTACAATTAGATCCAGTTGTGGTAGCTGATGATGCGATTGTTGCTATGGCAGATGGACAGCAAATTGATGTAACTACTGTTAGTGATGCCGTATTCGCTGAAAAAATGATGGGAGATTCTGTTGCCTTTACTTATGAAGGTGATAAGGTTGTAGTTTGTTCTCCTGCTAATGGTACATTGAGCGTATTATTCCCAACAGGACATGCATTTGGTGTGACTATGTCAAACGGTGTAGAATTATTGGTTCATATTGGAATTGACACGGTTAGTGCAAATGGAGATGGATTTAAATTATTAGGAAAGAGCCAAGGGGCTGCCATTAAAGCTGGTGAGCCGGTGGTTGAAGTAGATTTAAAGAAATTGAAACAAAAATTTGATATGCCAACTATGTTGATTATCACAAATGCAAACGGACAAACAATAGAGTTCAAAGACCCTGGTGCTGTAACTAGAGGACAATCTGTTATTAAATAAGAAACAAAAAGCTATAATGAAGTATAATTTCATTATAGCTTTTTTTGCTTCATGCATATGCAATAAAAAAACTTCAGATTACTATCTGAAGTTTTATTTCCAAATGGCGCCTGAAACAGGACTCGAACCTGTGACCTGCCGGTTAACAGCCGGATGCTCTACCGACTGAGCTATTCAGGCATCTCGGTAACGCTCAATTATAATATCATGGAGTTTGTTGATTTGCAACAATTTTTTAAATAAAATAAACCTATGATAAAAGCAGTTGTAATGGATATGGATGGAACATTGTTGGATTCTCATGATAATATACCGCAGAAAACAAAAGAAGCTTTGATTTCATTAGAAAAACAAGGTGTGAAACTAATTCTGGCAAGTGGTAGAAATCAGAGAAGATTAATAGGTATTGCTCATGAATTGAAAATGGATGAATTTGGAGGTTACTTTATTGAAATTGATGGAATCGCGTATTCAGATTTGTACAAGAATGAAAGATTTCTTCTTCATCAAATGGATAAAAAAGAAATTGAAGATATCTTTTCCTATTTAATGACACATTGTGAAGTACAAGCATGTACAGAACAGACTTTATATACATTCATTCCAAAAGAACTATATTCAATCAAGAAAAAAGAAAGAATAGAAAGAAACCTTGGTGAAGAATTTCCCTGGACAGGTGGACCGTGGACATGGAACTTTGATATGCGAAAAGCGTATGAAGAAATTATCTATGTACAATCTGTAGATGAAGTAGATGGAAAAATTAATAAGTTGCAGATTATGGATACAGATGAAACTATTCTTAGATTATACGAGGATTTGAATCAAAGATTTTACAAAAAGTTTGAATTTTTCCGGACATCTCATCGTCAAATAGAAATTCTTCCTTATGGATATTCAAAAGGGTTTACTTTAAAAAGATTAATGGATCAAAATAATTGGGCAAAAGAAGAAGTGTTGGCTTTTGGAGATGGTGAAAACGATGTAAGCTTGTTTGAACAGGTTGAGAACAGTTTTGCGATGGGACAAGCAGAACAATATGTGAAAGATAGAGCTAAATATGTAACACTTTCTAATGATGAAGAAGGAATTTATAAGGCTTTACAACAATTAAAATTAGTAGACTAAGGCAAAAGTATTATTTGCCTTTTTTTGAACTTTGAATTCAATGACAGATACGTATTCTTTGATTAAAATAAA
>R14__coassemble_225_pt1 | contig 45290 bp, 51 predicted proteins | sample R14__metabat2_low_PE_009 | metagenome-assembled genome bin R14 | reverse complement strand
AAAGGAGAAATCGATATGTGTAAAGAATGGGAAGATCTAAAGAAAAAGGTAGCTAGAGAAGCGGCAAAAGAAGCAAGAAAAGATGAAAGAGAAAAAGCATTAAATGAGACAATTGTTGCATTGTATCAAGAGGGTGATGGAATTGAAAAAATTGCGCGTGTATTGAAACAAAACATAGAATATGTAAACAACATTGTTTCATCAGAAAATTTATCTGCACTATAGAACGGAATCAAGTTTTTAGAAAATGAAAACGGTTTTTCTAAATGAAAACCTTTCCATTATGTGAAGTTGTGTGAAAGTTTGACATTTAGTGCTTAATTTGTTAGGATTTCACCGTTGTGTTTTTAAGGGGAAGACAAAAAACACAAATAAGGAGGAAAATGATGAACAAAAAAACAATGGCAGCACTTATGAGTTTAAGTGTATGTAGTGGTTTTTTATTCAATGTGAGTCCAACATATGCCAACGAAGTCAATTACCAATTGACATACAAAGATGAACAGTCATTAATTTCTGTTTTAGACAAGTATTTTCTGCAAGATATCAGTGATTTGAAGCTTGTAGAAACAAAAGGGGATCAAATCACTTTAGAATCTGACAATTACAGAGTAATTGTTGATTCGTTAGATTATGACATGGATGATATCCAAACAATTCAGGCGTCATTATATGATAAAAGTGTAAATGATGTATTAAATGATTTAGGATATCCATCATACAGTCAGGCAAACATTGAATGTAATGTTGAAGTAAAAGATACAAAAGCTCCTGAAATTGAGGTAGCTGATGTATTAGAAACATCTTTAAATGAAGAAGTGAATTTTGCTGATGCGATTGAAGTTTTGGATGATAAAGATGGAGAACTAGAATATACAATCGATGGGGATATCGATTATTCAAAAGAAGGAAGCTATACAATTACAGTAAAAGCTAGCGACGAAAGTGGAAACACAACTTCTCAAGAAGTGACGGTAGAAGTATCTGATTCTAACTTCTATCAAAAAATTGCAGATGCTGCTTTGGCACAAATTGGTGTCAACCAAGATTGTACGATGTTAGTCACAAATGCTTTAGCGGCTGTAGGAATTAATTTTCACGGTGCACCTAGCGAATATGCATCTTTAGGAGAGTGGACAGATAATCCGGTTCCTGGAGATATTTGTATTTATAATGGACACGTGGCACTATATGTTGGTAATGGACAGGCAGTACATGGAGGATGGTTAGGATATACAACAATCCTTTCTTCTGTAGAGTGTACAAATGCTTTTGTTGGATATATTCACGTAAACCACTAGTTAAGACGCACTGGCGTCTTTTTTTCTTAATAATGCCTAACCAAAAGCTATTGAATAAAAAAAACACTTTATCTATAATAAGAAAACCAAGGAGAAGGTATGGTTTCTTATCTAATAAATAAATATATAAAAGATGCCGATTGTTATCAGAATTACCGAACTAGTGCTGCAGTAGGTAAATTGTTAAATATCGTTGGGATCGCATTTAATTTACTGTTATTTATATTGAAATTTGTGATTGGTCTACTTGTTCATTCTGTTTCTATACAGGCAGATGGGGTGAATAATTTAACAGATGCTTTAAGTAATGTGGTTGTGATTTTTTCTTTTGTGATTTCTTCTCGTCCAGCGGATAAAGAACATCCATATGGACATGAAAGAATGGAAACAATCGCATCCTTTTGTGTGGGAATATTGATTGCGTTTTTTGGTTTAGAATTACTAAAAGAGAGTGTAATAAAGATTATTCAACCTTCTTTAATTGACTTTAGAATAAGTACAATTGTGATATTAATAGTATCTATATTAGTCAAATTTTATATGTATTCTTACAATAAAAAATACGCAACTTTATACCAGTCGCAAATGATGGAAGCCACTGCTATGGATTCGATTTCTGATGTTCTAGGAACAGGAGCGATTTTATTTTCTACGATTATTTCATCTATGATTCATTTTAATTTGGACGGATATGTAGGAGCTGTTGTATCCGTTCTGGTTTTAAAGAATGCTTATTCTTTGCTGAAAGAAAGAATTAATTCTTTAATTGGGCAAGCCCCTGATGAGGAATTGATAGAGAAAATAGAAAAGAAAATTGTGTATAACCAAGAATTTTTAGGTGTACATGATTTGCTGGTGCACAGCTATGGTCAAAAAAAATTTGCCTCAGCCCATGTGGAAGTAGATGCAAAAAAGGATATCTTTTATATTCATGAACTTATTGATGAAAAAGAAAGAGAAATAAAAAAAGATCTAGATGTAGAAATTGTTCTACATATGGATCCTATTAAAGTGGATGATCCAGAAACTAATTATTATAAAGAAAAGTTAGAACAAGCTTTATTGATTGTAAGCCCTAATTATCAATATCATGATTTCCGGGTCGTATCAGGACCAACAAATATTAACTTAATCTTTGATTTGGTGATTCCTTTCGAAGATAAAAAAACAGTGGGTGATATCGAAAAGGAATTGGCAAAATATATATCATCTGACAAAGAAATACATTATGTCATAACGCTGGATCATCCTATATAATATATAAAGCAAGTAATCGTTTGAATACTTGCTTTTTTTGAAATATTAAATTTGTATAATTTCTTTTATGTCTTTTATTTGTTCTAATTCATCTTTTGATAATGGTCCATTGGTAATAATTGTATCTTGTTCTTTAAAAGAACAGTATTTAAAAGGGGCTCTGGAAGAAAATTTAGAATGATCCATAACTGTAATAACTTTTTTAGATTGATTCATAATATGTCTTTTAGAACCAACTTCATGGGCTGAATTGGTAGTAAATCCACTGGCATCAGCTATTCCATCTGTTCCCATAATGGCAACATCAATTTGCACGTGGTCAATCATATCAGTGGCAAAATGCCCATGTGTTCTAAGTCCTTCTTTAATAACCATTCCTCCGATAAAGAATATATTATGGTCCATTGTTGAACACTGCTGAGCAACGGGAATGGAATTGGTAACGATTGTTAATCCTTTTTTAGAAGTTAAGGCATTTAATCCACATAAGACAGTACTACCAGAGTCTATATATACAACCTGTCCATCTTTAATTTCTTTCATGGCCCTAAATATGATTCTTTTTTTGATTTCAGGATTTTCAAGACCTCTCATTAGTACAGGAATCTCATTTAATGAGTTATTGATTCTAGCATACCCATGTTCTCTGACAATTAAAGATTGCTGTTCCATTTCATTTAAATCGGTTCGTAATGTTTCGGGCGTGACATTTAATCTTTTGGCAAGATCAACTACTTTAATTTTTCCTTCTTCGGTTATGATTTGACGAATTAATACTTGTCTGGCGTCTTTTTTCTTTGACATAAAAGCCTCCTTTTTTTGGTTTCAAATAAATTATAACGGTTTCACTCTTTTGTTTAAATAAAAATTCTTTTTGTTTTTATAAATAAATAAAAAAATCTATGATACTTGAAGCAAATATTTAATAATCAGTTTGTCCTCAATAGAGCTTTTTAAATGAATCATCTATTTAGAAGATCCAATTCATTTATATACGGGAAAAGCTCAATGGATCTTCTAAAAAACAAGAAGATATCAATCTCCTTGTTTATTTTTTTATATAAGCAAATGTGAAGTGTTCTCCTGTTTTCTTGACGTTACGGTAAGAAAAACAAGATAAAACTTCTTTTTTTGTATCTAGTTTACTTGGAATGATTTGTGTAATTCCGTTGTTTTTCAACATTTGTATATTAATTCCTTGATTGTCAATATACGCCTTATTATTAGGCATATATTTAATAAACGGATCCACATCAAAAGACAATAGTTTTATTTGATCTACTACTTCCATTCCTACTTCTAAAGAATCCCATAAAATACTTGGAGAAAAATAGGCTTTTGTTGTTTCGGGATGCATTAACCCTTTTTTGAACAACTCCTTTATGCATTTATCTGTAATGGCTTGTGTGGTTCCTTTCCATCCAGAGTGGATAGTGGCAATGCAAGGTGTCGTTTCATCTACTAATAAAAGACCTATACAATCCGCTGTAAAAACTCCAATCAATATATTTGGCTCAGTTGTATACAAAGCATCTACTTCCATAATGCTGCTTTCTTTATTATAAGCTCCTTTTCCTTTATCTTTTGAAGTAACTTGATAGATATTGGCTGTATGTTTTTGCCAGGGTAAAGCCCAATTATCCATAGAAATTGTTTCGACTTCTAAATCTTTTCTGTTTTTCATTACCTCTCTTGGATTGATGCAAACATGCAAGGCAAGATTATTTGCTTCCGGACGATTAATATCTTTTAAAGTAGTGGCTCCATAAACGATATCGTTATCGATATGCACAATCTTATTCATTGACGTAGATTCCTGTGATTTTGGCAATATACATTGTATGATAATCGTTATCACTATAAGCACTTGATGGTATATCATCATTTAAGAAACATTCTTTTTTGATGTCATCGATGTACAATACTTCGCAAGTAAATGTCATGTAAGCTTCTTCGAATGTAGGATAACCATCTACATTTACAACATGAAAATCAACATCCGCTATTTTATTTTTGTCTCGCCCGGAGTTGCGGCCCAGGTAAGTAAGTTCTTTTTTATGTTCTTTAAAGAAAGAAACAGAGAACTTTTTTGTTTCATCAACAAATTCTTTTGTATAGCGATGTTGACGTAAATAAATTGTCATTACATCGCTGTTCCATAAGTGTCCTAATTGTGCCCAAGAGGCGGTCATGGTATTTACTGCTTCATTATTTTTTGCACTGATTAATGTCCAATCATCTCCAATGATTGTGAATGGATCTGTGGATAATTCTTTTCTATCTATTTTTTTAAACATGTCATATTCCTTCTTTCTTGTTTTATTATAGCGAAAAAACAAAGCCAAAAAAACTCAAAAAATATTAGCACTAAAATGTTGACAGTGCTAATATTTATGATATACTGTTGGCAGACAAGGAAAAAGAGTGCTAGAAAGGAGCTTTATATGGGATTGACACAACGGCAACAAATTATCTTTAAGACAATTGTTGAAGAATTTACTAGATGTGCTGAACCAGTTGGCTCTAAAACATTGATGCAACTTCTAGATTTTCCTGTTTCTTCAGCTACCATTCGTAATGAAATGGCACAGCTAGAGAAATATGGATTGCTAGAAAAGACACATACTTCAAGCGGTCGAATTCCGAGTTCAAAAGGATATCGTTACTATGTTGAGTATTTAATGGAAACAGATTTAGATGCACCTACGCAGCAATCTCTTCGAACGGTCTTTACAGAAAGGCATTATTCAATTGATGAAGTAGTAGAGAAAAGTTGTGACATCTTATCACATATGACCAACTTGACAAGCGTTGTCTTGGGACCTGAGTGTAGTTATCAGACCTTGCAACACATTCAATTGATTCCAATCAATGAAAGAAGTGCGGTGGCTATCTTCGTGACAAGTGAAGGCCATACGGAAAATAAAGTGTTCCAGTTCAAAAAAGATGTTTCTATCGATGATATCAAAAACTGTACCGACTTATTAAATGATCAATTAGTGGGAACACCTATTAATGAAGTTGTTAATAAAATGCGAGAAATCGAGCCTTTAATGGCTGCTAAGCTGGTTCGACATGAGGTTTTGTTTGAGGCATTTGTTACGGCTTTTATGCGATTCGCAAATGAAAAAGTAGCTGTTTCAGGACGAGGAAACATGTTGTTTCAACCGGAATTCTCTGATGTAAATCGATTAAAAGAATTGATGAATGTCTTAGAGAATGGTCGATTGTTTAAAGAATGGACAGGTAGAGATGACAATGTATTGGTTCAAATAGGAGAACGTAAAGAATTAGTACAAATTGGTGACTGTTCTGTTATTACCGCAAAGTTCCATTATTCCAATAATGAAGAAGGCCGATTGATGGTTGTTGGACCCAATCGTATGCAGTATTCTAAAATTGTGAGTTTGATGGATTATATGACAAATGTGATAGAAGACATATTTATTGATGAAGATGATAATAAGGGAGGTGGAAGACATGAGTAAGAAAGACAAGAAAGAAAAAGTTGTTGAGGAAGAAAAAGTTGAATCTCCTGAAGAATCGCCTGTTGAAGAAGAAAAGGTCGAAGAACAAAAAACAGTTGATGAAAGAGATGCTTTAATCGATGATTTAACAGCACAGGTTGATAAATTGAAAAATGATTTTGCCAGAGCGTATGCGGATACAGAAAATATGAAAAAACGCCTGACAAAAGAAGCGGATAACGCAAAGAAATATCGCTTTAAAGATTCTGCATTGGAATTGCTTCCAATTGTAGATAATATGGCGATGGCCTTGAATGTACAGACAGAAGATGAGGCTGTGCTAAATTATGTCAAAGGATTTGAGATGATTTACAAACAGCTGTTGTCAGTCTTGGATAAAGAAGGCGTAAAAGAAATTGAAGCGGAAGGAAAACCCTTTGATCACAACACAATGCAGGCACTAATGCAGGAACAAGCAGAAGGCGTTGAATCTGGTATGGTTCTAGAAGTGTTGCAGAAAGGGTATATGTTAAAGGATAGAATTTTAAGACCAGCCTTGGTAAAGGTAAGTGAGTAATAAGGAGGAATATTATTATGGCAAAAATTATTGGAATTGACTTAGGAACAACAAACAGCTGTGTAGCTGTAATGGAAGGAAAGGATTGTAAAGTAATCCCTAACCCAGAAGGAAATCGTACAACACCATCTGTTGTTGCTTTCAAAAGCGGAGAAAGAATTGTTGGAGATGCCGCAAAGCGTCAAGCTGTGACAAATCCAGATACAATTTCATCTATTAAACGTTTGATGGGAACAAACGAAAAAGTGCAGGCAGAAGGAAAATCTTATACACCACAAGAAATCTCTGCAATGATTTTACAGTACTTAAAAGGATATGCAGAAGATTATTTAGGAGAAAAGGTGACTAAAGCTGTTATTACTGTACCAGCTTACTTCAATGATGCTCAACGTCAAGCAACAAAAGACGCTGGTAAGATTGCAGGATTAGAAGTAGAACGTATTATCAACGAACCAACAGCTGCTGCTTTGGCATATGGAATTGATAAAACAGACAAAGAACAAAAAGTATTGATCTATGACTTAGGTGGTGGTACATTCGACGTCTCTATTCTTGACTTAGCAGATGGAACATTCGAAGTATTATCAACAAATGGAGATACCCATTTAGGTGGAGATGACTTTGATAACGTATTAGTTGACTGGATGATTGATACATTTAAGAAAGATAACGGTGTTGATTTACGTCAAGATAAAATGGCTATGCAACGTTTAAAAGAAGCTGCTGAAAAAGCCAAGAAGGATTTAAGCGGTGTAACACAAACGCAAATCTCATTGCCATTCATTTCTATGGGTGCTGCTGGTCCATTACACTTTGATACAACATTGACTCGTGCTAAATTTGATGCAATGACAAAATCTTTAGTTGACCGTACATTAGTGCCAATTGAAAATGCTTTAAGAGATGCCAAATTATCAAAATCAGATATTGATCAAGTGTTATTAGTTGGTGGTTCAACACGTATTCCAGCTGTTCAAGAAGCGGTTAAGAATGCTTTAGGAAAACAACCTAACCATTCCGTTAACCCTGATGAAGCTGTTGCGATGGGAGCTTCTATTCAAGGTGGAGTTATTTCTGGAGATGTAAATGATGTATTATTATTAGATGTTACTCCATTATCATTAGGTATTGAAACAATGGGTGGTGTTATGACTGTATTAATCCCTCGTAACACAACTATTCCTACTAGTAAATCTCAGATTTTCTCTACAGCTGCAGATAATCAACCTGCTGTAGATATCCGTGTTTTACAAGGTGAACGTCCAATGGCTTCTGACAATAAGGAATTAGGAAATTTCCAATTAAATGGAATTGCTCCTGCTCGTCGTGGTGTTCCTCAAATTGAAGTTAAATTTGATATTGATGCCAATGGTATTGTGCATGTAAGCGCAAAAGACAAAGGAACTGGAAAAGAACAATCAATCACAATTCAAAACTCTAGCGGTTTAAGTGATGATGAAATTGATAGAATGGTTCGTGAAGCAGAAGAGCATAAAGCAGAAGACGATAAACGTAAAGAAGAAATTGACTTACGTAACCGTGCTGAAGGATTTATTGCTCAAGTAGACGCTACATTAGAAGACAATAAAGATAAGATGGATCCTAACCAAGTAGAAGAAACGAAAAAATTACGTGATGATCTTCAAAAGGCATTGGATGAAAACAACATGGATGAAGTAAAATCCAAATTAGATATGTTGGAAAAAGCAGCTCAAATGGCTTCTCAACAAATGTATCAAAACCAAGGGGCTGCACAAGGAAATCCATCATCTTCAACAAATAGCGATGATGATGTAGTGGATGCTGAATTTACAGAAAAACACTAATACATTAAAGTTCTAGCTTGTCTAGAACTTTAGTTGCGATTTAAGGAGGGAACATCATGGCAGATAAAAGAGATTATTATGAAGTGCTTGGTGTTGATAAATCAGCGTCGCAAGACGATATAAAAAAAGCTTATCGTAAACTTGCTATGAAATATCACCCTGATAGAAACAAAGAAGAAGGGGCAGAAGAAAAATTTAAAGAAATAAATGAAGCATATGAAATACTAAGTGATGAAACCAAGCGCCAGCAATATGATCAATTTGGCTTTGCGGGAGTTGATGGTCAAGGCTTCTCTGGCTTTGGCGGAAGTGGCGACTTTGGTGGCTTCGAAGATATATTTTCGTCTTTCTTTGGAGGTGGAGGGTTTGGTGGCTTTGGTGGCCAAAGAGCTTCCTCATCGCCTCGTCAGGGACAAGACCGTTATATGCAGATGCGCATTGATTTTATGGATGCTGTATTTGGAAAGACTGAAACGATTTCATTGGATGTGGATGAACAGTGTCCACATTGTAAAGGAACAGGTGCAGAAAGTCCTAGTGATGTTTCCACTTGTACACGTTGTAACGGTTCGGGATATGTTGTGACACAACAACAATCTGTTTTTGGAACAATCCAGCAACAGTCTGTTTGCCCTGAGTGTCGTGGTACGGGAAAGAAAGTCACTCGTAAATGCCATAAATGTAACGGTTCAGGATATGAACATAAGCACGTTAAACTGGATGTGAAGATTCCGGCTGGTATCCAATCTGGTCAACAAATTCGTTTAGCTGGAAAAGGAGAACGTGGTAGCAACGGTGGGCCAAATGGGGATTTATATATTGAAATCATCGTGAAACCACATTCTACATTCAACAGGGAAGGCGACAACATTTATATTCGCATTCCAATTAGCGCATTGGATGCGACTTTGGGATGCACAGTCTCAGTTCCAACTGTCTATGGCGATGTTGATTTGAAAATTCCTGCAGGAACACAACCAAACACGAAATTTAGATTAAAAGGAAAAGGCGTAAAAGGACGCATGGGACAAGGGGACCAATTTGTAGAGGTCAATATTGAAGTTCCAAAGAAGTTGTCCAAAAAAGAGCGTGATTTATACGAGCAACTAAAAACAGTTCAACACGATTCACCTTTTGAGCGTTTTAAAAAATCTTTTAGATAGTGTATGCAAAGAAATAGAAGACCAAATACTGAATTCACAAAAAAATATATTCAAAGAACTTTGGTAATCAACAAGGAAAAAGATCCAGATGTTGTTCGTAAACTGGCATCTGTCCAAAGCGCTAATGAGTATATATTAAATTTAATAAGAGAAGACTTAAGAAAAGAAAAATAGTCTTCTTTTTTTGTGATAAGGTATTTTATTATTATTGTAAAATGAACGTAAGAAACAGAGGAGAGAAGAAATGAAAAAATTATTATCAAGCTTATTAGTATTATTCTTGTCTTTGACAATGTTTGGATGTTCATCCAATTCTTCAACAACAAGTAGTGAAAGTAAAGAAGAGACAACAACACAGACACAAGAAACAGATAATTCTTCTGAAGAAACAGAAGAAAAAGATTTAGAGTCGTTAGAAACATTCATTGACATGATATATAATGGTTCAGGAGAAATGGGATTTCAGTCGCTTTGTAGTTCAGGTAATCTAGATTATTCATATGATGACATTGCTAAAGCAGAAGCTGAGTGGGAGAAAGGACTGGAATCTGGATGTGATGTTGATGGATTATCTGGATTGTATTCAAACATATATAATAAATATATTGAAAAGTTGAGTGATGATGAACAGGCAGTTGCTTTTCTTAATAATATGAATGATGTCATCGCATCTTTACAATAACAAAAAAAAGAAGTAGAAAGTGAACGAGAAGGTGATTCTTCTCGTTTTTATATTTATTGGAACCATTCACTTAAAAATTTTATCTGTGATATACTGAATGGTATGAAAAAAGAAAATAAAATATTTACTTACTTTATGATTATATTAGGAAACTTAATTGTGGCAGCATCGGTTTCTTTTTTTATCTTGCCTAATGATATTTTATCTGGTGGTGTTGCAGGAGTGGCTGTTGCTTTAAAACCAATCCTTTCTATCAATTCAGTTATCGTGATTGATGGCTTGACAATTCTATTGTTTGGAGTTGGTTTTTTGTTTTTAGGAAAAAAATTTGCTTTAAGAACACTATTATCAACGATTATTTATCCAGTGGGTGTATCCATTATGAGCTATATTGTGACTTTATTTCCAGAAGGAACTTTTATAGTAGAACCTTATCTAGCTTCTATTTATGCGGGGATTCTATCTGGTATTGGATTAGGATTATGTTTTAAGGTAAACGCCAGTACAGGTGGAATGGATATTCCTGCATTAATGATTCATAAATATACATCTCTATCATCAGGGGATAGTGTAGCTGTTGTAGATATATGTACGATATTACTTGGTTTGGCCACCTATGGCTTAGAACCTGCTTTAATTGGGATCTTATCCGTTTTTACGAGCAGTGTTGCCATTAATCGAACGGTTTTACTGGGATCCCACAGCGCTGTCAATGTCATGGTAATATCCGATCAGTGGGAAGAAATTCGAAAATATATTATTTCTATCAATGGAACATGTACAATATTAGAAGGAACGGGTGGATATACAGATGAAAGGAAACCTGTTTTAATGACGGTAGTTGAACAAAAAACATACCCAAAATTAGAGAGTGAGATTAAAGAATTAGACCCTTATGCTTTTGTGATTATCAGTAGTGTTAATGAAGTTATCGGGGAAGGCTATACGTATGAGGAATTAGATGTATGAAAAAAATAAAAGAAATCATTGTTGTAGAAGGACATCATGATACATCAACTCTTCAACAATATTTCGATTGTGATACAATCGAGACAGGTGGAAAGGCCATTGATGAACAAACAATTCAACGGATTATAGAAGTTAAAAAAAAGCGAGATGTGATAGTTTTTACTGATCCTGATAACCCTGGAGAATACATTCGCAGAACGATAAACGAAAGAGTACCTGGCTGTGAACAGGCTTTTATTGATAAGAAAAAAGCCCGTACAGACAAAAAAGTTGGTGTTGAACATGCTTCCAAAGAAGATTTGTGGAATGCCTTAAGCCATTGCGTTACCTTCACAAATGAAGAAAATTCTTTAAGTTGGTCTGATTTTGTAGAATTGGGCTTGGTAGGAAATAAAGAAAGGCGTTATCGTGTTTGTTCTTTATTTTTTATTGGCCCTTGTAATGGAAAAACCTGTTTTAAGAGATTAAATCAAATGAATATTTCAAAAGAAGAGATTGAGGATAAACTAAATGCGAATTGCCACGATTAAAAAGACGAAAGAAATACAAGAGACATATCAAGTCTTCACTAAGAAAACCTATGGACAAAATTTTATTATTGAACCTAGAGTGGTGGAAAAGATTGCGGATGCCGCAATTTGCTCTAATGATGAAATGGTTATCGAAGTAGGTCCTGGTATTGGAGCTTTAACGCAGTGCTTATGTGAAAAATCAAAGAATGTCGTGGCTTATGAAATCGATGATCGATTACCACTTGTATTAGAAAAGGAAATAGGTTTTGATCATTTAACATTGGTGTTAAAGGACTTTTTAGAAGTTGATATTGATCAGGAAATCAAAAAGTATCGTAAAGAGGATCAAAAAGTGGTTTTTGCTTCAAACTTACCTTACTACATTACTACACCTATTCTTTTTAAACTCTTTGAGGCAAAAGAGCCAATCGAAAGAATTACGGTGATGATGCAAAAAGAAGTAGGAGAACGTTTTTTGGCGAGTGAAAATGATAAAGAGTATAATGCCTTAAGTGTTATCTGGCAATTTAAATGTGATGTAAGAAAGGTGATGGATGTATCACGCCATGTTTTTTGGCCGAAACCAAATGTTGATTCTATGGTGATCCAATTTACTTTTCATCATAAATATCGTGTTGATGATGAAAGAGTGTTTTTTGATATGGTAAAAGCATGTTTTACGCAAAGGAGAAAAACAATTTATAATAATTTTCAAAATTTTGTCAAAGATAAAGAGTTGGCAAAGGAATTATTGGAAAAAGCCAATCTTCCACTTTCTTATCGTGCACAACAATGCACAGTAGAAGATTTTATTCGTTTATATGAAGTAGGAAAGGATTCTTTTGTATGAGAATATTAGCACAGGCAAAAGTTAATGTGGCTCTAGAAGTTGTGGGGCAGATGGAAAACGGATATCATGAACTTGATATGATTATGGCACCTGTTTCTATATTTGATACAATAGACATAGAAAAAAGTGAAAAAGATTCGATTGTTTGTTTAGAATATGAAATTCCTAAGGAAAATACGGTTTCTAGAATAATAGAAAAATGTCGCAAAGAATTTGATTTAAAAAGTCATTATGCGGTTATGATTCATAAAGATATCCCGACACAATCGGGAATGGCTGGAGGAAGTGCGGATGCGGCTGCTGTTTTAAAGGCAATTCTCGAAATGGAAAAGATAGATTGCCCTCTTAATAGGCAAATTGAAATAGGCAAAGAAATTGGAGCAGATGTTCCTTTTTGTATCGTTAATCAATGGGCAAGAGTAAAAGGGATAGGTGAAAAGATTACTCCTATACAATCAAATATGAAAATCCATGCATTGATTGTTAAGCCGGAACAAGGTGTATCAACACCACAGGCATTTAAACTTTGGCACGAAAATCAACCTGGACCGGTTGATGTTGATTTGGTGCAATGTGCTATTGAAAAAGAAGATATGGTATTATTGGTGCAATCGATGAACAATAGTTTAGAACCGGCAGCTAAGTCTATTTTGCCAGCATTAAATGAAATTAAAGAAGATATGGAAGATTTAGGAATTATTCGTGTTATGATGTCTGGATCTGGTTCATCCATGATGGGATTTAGTGTAGACGATGAAGTATTGGAAAATGCCAAGAAAGAATTGGAAAAGAAATATGCTTTTGTTCGTCTTGTTACAATAGGGTAGGTAAATGTATGGTTTATTCAATCTTACAGTATATTGTGTTTTTAGTGTGTTTTGTATTGAGCTTGTGGGCCTGTTCAGCTATTCAATTTGATAAATTTTGTAAAGTGAGTCAACCAGGGAAAGTTATTTTATTATTGTTTTTGATTTCTTTGGTTATGGCTTATCTTGCTACGCAGGCAATCTTTATGTTGACGATTTATAATGGTTTTGGAGGATAAGGATGTTTGAAAGATGGTATGCTCTTGATCCAGGTGCTTTTGAAATGCGATTATATGACTATTCTAAAGAAAAAACTATTTCTTTACGTAGCTGCACTGCCTACAAAGGAAATAGTCTTTTAGCCCTGTCAAATGATAGTTTAGAGTATGTATACCATCAAAGTCCTAATATTCAAGTGAAGTATCCGATCATTCAAGGGAAGATTCAATCTGATGTCACAAGCTTGATAGCATATGGATTAAAAGAGCTTGGTGATATCAATCGCTTTTATCGCCCTTGTTTATTGATTTGCTTGCCACAAAGAAATCATCCGATAGAAAATGAATGGATTGTTCGACTAAGCGAAACGAATATTAAGAAAATTGAATTTATATCAATTGCTGATATATTAGACAATGAAAAATTTTTGTTTTATATCCATGCAGGTCATTCTTATACGCAAATTGGATTTTTGTCGAAAGGGAATGAAATTTTTATAAAAGATATTCCTTTTAGCGGACAACAAATGGATGAAATGGTACAGAGGATTGTCACCGAAAAAACGCAATGTTTAATCTCAAATGAAGATGCACGCATGCTCAAAGAAGCAGCTTCTAAGCATTTAATAAACAAACAAAATGCGAAATTATCTTGTTTTGGTATGAATCGCTATCAACAATATATAAAAATAGAAGTTATGGCTAGAGATTTATGGCCGGCATTAGAGAGTGTTGAAAAACAAATTGTTTTATGGACAAAGCATTGTCTTTCACAGTTGAGCTTAGAGTATCAAGAACAAATCGTAGATCACGGTATTCAACTCAGTGGAGGACTAGCGAACTGTTTTGGCTTAAAACAATATTTAGAACATGAAATGCATACATCTGTAATTTGTACAAATCATCCAGAATGCGATATTATAGAGAAAATGGAGGCATGGAAGTAATATGTTAGATTATCGGATACTACTTATTCCATTCGCGATTTCTGCTCTATTAACACCGTTAGTTAAACAATATTCTTTCTTTGCCAAGGCCTTTGCCTTAGAGAATGAAAGAACTGTGCATCACGGAAAAATTTCACGAATCGGTGGTGTTTCTATTTTTTTGGCTTTCATGATTACCTCAGCTTTCTTTATCCAAACGGATCGGGCTATGGATGGAATCATGCTGGGTGGAAGCATTATGTTTTTTGCTGGATTGGTAGATGACTTAATTGATTTAAAACCAAAACAGAAGTTAGCTCTAGAACTGGTAGCTGCAGTTGTTTTGATTTATTATGGTGTTTCTGCTGATGTGATTCGCATTTTAGGTTTTTCAATTGATATGCCTCTAATCACAATAACGTTTACCATTTTATGGATTGCGGGTATTACCAATGCAGTGAATCTTATTGATGGCCTGGATGGTCTGGCTGGTGGTATGAGTACAATTATTTTAGTTGTTATTGGTTGTGTGGCTATTGTAGAAAGACGGACGGATGTTGTCACTATCACCTTTATATTGGCATCTTCAACGGCTGGATTTTTGATTTATAACGCGCATCCAGCAAGTATTTTTATGGGCGATTGTGGATCTTTGTTTTTAGGATTTATGATTTCAGCAATTTCCTTGTTGGGTTTTAAATCGTCAACTATTGTCACATTGGCTTTACCTATCTTATTATTACTGCTTCCGATTATTGATACCTTATCGGCTATTCTTCGCCGTACTTTAAAAGGAATGAAGTTTATGCAAGCAGATAAGAGTCATATTCATCACTTATTGATGAAACAGTTTGGTCATCGTAATACTGTTATCATCATGTGTGGCATTACAGCTTTATTTGGATTAAGTGCTTTTATTTATATGCTGAATACATGGGCTGGTTTAGTGGTTATTGCTTTACTATTATTTGGCATTGAAATCTTTATTGAAAAATCAGCAATGATTAACGAGCACTTTCATCCTTTAATTGGTTTGTGGCATCGCATTTGGAAAGCTTTTGTTCAAATACGTATTAATCTTATTCGAAAATTTTATAAATCAAAGGCATAGATTTGAATTTATGTCTTTTTTTTTATATGATTTCATCATGAAAATCATTGTTGGATGTTCCGGTGGACCAGATAGTATGGCTTTACTGGACTTGTTGCGTAAAGAAGGAAAAGATATTGTGGTTGCGCATGTGAATTATCGAAAAAGAGAAAGTGCGCTTCGCGACGAAAGGATTGTAAAAGAGTATGCTGGTCAATACGGAATCATTGTAAAGACTTTATATCCTGTTTATGATCATTCTTCTAACTTTCAAGCCTGGGCAAGAGAGGTTCGTTATCATTTTTTTGAAAGAATTTGTGATCAATACGACACGAAAGATATTTATATTGCACATCAAATGGATGATTTAATTGAAACTTATTTCTTTCAAAAACAAAGAGATATGTTGTGTGATACATATGGGCTAAAGGAACATATGGAAAGAAATGGATACAAAATTCATCGTCCTTTATTAGATAAGACAAAAGAGGAATTGGAACAGTATTGTATAACCAATCAGATTCCCTATGGGATTGATGAATCAAATCTTACGGATGATTATACACGTAATCAAATCCGTCACCATCAAACAAATCATTTATCCTATGAACAAAAAGTTAATTTATGTAAAGAAATAAATAATTTGAATCAAAAGGAAGAAAAACTAAAAAAGGAAATGGGAGTATTTTTAGCTGATTTTAAGGTAGATGATTTACTTTGTAAAGAGGATAATTGGCGCTATCTTGAATATTATTTATATAGTAAGATAGGGAAACATTTTTCTAAAGGTTACTGTATAGATTTATGTGTGAAATTAAAAAAGGATACTTTAATTGAAATTGAAAACTATGATTTAGAACGATTTCACGATGAATTAACATGTACACCACAAAAAAAGAAAGTTAAGAATGTATATAATTCGATTGCCTATGTAAATCAAGAGATGTACAAATTAACTTCAACAGGAACAACGATTCAGTCAATGACATTAAAAGAATCCGACTTTCCCATTTGTATTCGTACGGTTCAAAATGAAGATGAAATTCATATGCGTTTTGGAACAAAAAAAGTACATCGTTTCTTTGTTGATCGAAAAATTCCTAAGCATATACGAAAGTATTGGCTTGTTGTGGAAAATAAGGATAAAAAAGTCATTTTTGTGCCAGATTTAGGGTGTGATGTAGAACATTTTAGTGTAAAACCAAATTTGTTTATGGTACAATGTCATTCGTAGCTATAGGTAAAATTATGTTGAACGATATTGAAAAAATATTATATAGTGAACAAGAAATCGCAAAAAGATGTGTTGAATTAGCACAAGAAATTGAAAGCTATTATAAACAAGAACAAGAATCTCCATTAATTGTTGGACTATTAAAAGGAAGTGTTCCTTTTATGGCAGAATTAATGAAACGTTTTACGATTCCTTGTGATTTGGATTTTATGCAGGTAAGTTCTTATGTTGGAACGACATCTGTAGGAGATGTCAAAGTTAAAAAGGATTTAGACAGTTCTTGTCATGGACGATATGTATTAATTGTAGAAGATATTATTGATACAGGAAGAACGTTAAAATCTGTGAAGAAGATGTTTCTTGACAAAGGGGCTAAAGATGTTAAGATTGTGACTCTTTTGAATAAACCAGAAGGAAGAGTAGTTGACATTGAAGCTGACTTTGAAGGATTTGTGATTCCTGATGAATTTGTTGTGGGATATGGTTTAGACTACAATCAAAAATATAGGAATCTTCCTTTTGTGGGAATATTAAAACCTGAAATCTATGAATAACAGGAGGTATATAGATGAAAAAATGGCTTAATTACTTACCAACCATTTTCATTATTTGTATTATTGTTTCTTTGATTGCGTTTAGTTCCGGTGGAACAAGTGTTTCCATGAACTATACTGAATTTGAATCAAAAGCAAAAAAAGTTACGTTTGAAGATAGTTCCATCACAATTGATTCAACTATTATTCAAGTAGAAGGAACGTATAAAGAATCAAAGAGTGGAAATTCTGTTGCGTATTCTGTATTGGTTCCAAGAACGGAAGCGAATATTGAATGGTTAGAAGAAAACTTAACAAAAGATGGTGGCGAAATTACAGTTGTGGATCCAAACGCCAATAGTGTTTGGGTGACTTTATTAGCTCAATTAGTGCCATTCTTATTATTAGCTGTGATTTTCTATGTCATGATGTCTAGAATGGGTGGCGGTTCGAGCAACAAAGCCTTTGAGTTTGCGAAGTCCCGTGCACGTATGGAAAGCGATGTCAAAGTACGTTTTAAAGATGTAGCTGGATGTCAGGAAGAAAAAGAAGAAGTTAAAGAAATTATTGAATATTTGAAACAACCAAAGAAGTTTACAGACATGGGTGCTCATATTCCTAAGGGAGTTTTAATGGTAGGTCCTCCTGGAACAGGTAAAACATTATTGGCAAAAGCTGTAGCTGGGGAAGCGGATGTTCCGTTCTTCTCTATTTCTGGTTCTGACTTTGTCGAAATGTTTGTTGGTACAGGTGCAAGCCGTGTTCGTGACATGTTTAAAAATGCGCAAAAGAATGCACCTTGTATTGTCTTTATTGATGAAATTGATGCCGTTGGACGTCAGCGTGGAGCTGGTATGGGTGGTGGAAACGATGAACGTGAACAAACCCTTAACCAATTGCTTGTTGAAATGGATGGTATGACTGATAATACTGGTATTGTCATTATTGCAGCAACCAATAGACCAGATGTCTTAGATCCTGCTTTACTTCGTAGTGGACGATTTGACCGTCAAATTACAGTTAACTTACCAGATGTAAAGGGAAGAAAAGAAATCTTAGAAGTTCATGCACGAGATAAGAAATTATCAAGTGATGTTTCTTTGGAAAATTTGGCAAAACGTACACCTGGGTTCTCTGGTGCAGATCTTGCCAATGTATTAAATGAAGGCGCTATTTTGGCGGTTCGTAATAACGAAAAGAAAATCACGATGGCAGATTTAGACGAAGCTATAGATCGTGTTATGATGGGACCTGCTAAGAAAAGCAAGAAATATACTGAAAAAGACAAGATGTTGGTGGCATACCATGAGGCTGGACATGCCGTTATTGGATTAAAGTTAGAAGATGCGGATGCAGTACAAAAAGTGACGATTATTCCTCGTGGAGAAGCGGGTGGATACAACTTGATGATGCCACGAGAAGAAAGAATGTTTCCGACAAAGGGTTCCTTCTTGGCGCAAATTACAGGCCTATTAGGTGGACGTATGGCTGAAGAAATTGTTTTTGGAGAGGATGCGGTCAGTGCAGGTGCTTCAAATGATATTGAAAAATTAACGAAGATTGCCAAAAATATGGTTCGTGTATATGGTATGTCAACGTTAGGGCCTATCCAATATGCGGATCCTCAAGGAAATGTATTCTTAGGACGTGACTATGCACAAGGTGGAAATTATTCAGCAGGAGTCGCAGAAGAAATTGATAAAGAAGTTCGTCGCATTGTAGATGATTGTCAAAAACAATGTCGTCGCATTTTAGAAGAAAATAAATCTTTACTAGATTTAATTGCGAAGTCTTTATACGAATACGAAACATTGACGAGCGAACAAATTATGAATTTAATGAATTATGGATCACTTGAAAATCCAAATGAGGTTGTAGTAGAAGAAAAAACGGAATCTGTAGTAAATAACGAACAAGAATTGCCACCTATTCCAGAAGTAAATACAGGTATTGACCAATCGGATTTAGATGATGCCATGAATGAATTAACAGGCAAGAAAGACGCATAGCGTCTTTTCTTTTAGGAGGAAGAGCATGAAAGATCAATTATGTAAAGCATTGGTTTTAGAGGGAAGAGTGCGCATTTATTTGGTTCGTACAACAGACTTAGTACAAGAAGCAAGAGATCGTTTTGATTTACATCCTTGTGCATGTGCGGCTTTAGGAAGAACATTGTCGGTTGGCTCAATGATAGGAAGTATGTTGAAAAGTGAGGATGAAATGTTGACCATTACGATTAATGGGCATGGACCGATTGGTTCCATTATGGTTGATGCTTATCATAATGGAAATGTACGTGGATTTTGTTCCAATCCGCATGTTGAAGATGTATTCAATGATCATGGATTAGACGTGGGGGCTGTTGTTGGGACAAATGGTACTTTAACGGTCACAAAAGATTTGAGTATGCAGGAAAACTTTACCGGAACAGTTGAACTTCAAAGTGGGGAAATTGGAGAAGATTTTGCTTATTACTTTACTTTATCAGAACAAACACCAACAGCTGTTTCTGTTGGCGTATTAGTAGGAACGGATGGGAATGTATTGTCAGCTGGAGCTATGATTCTTCAAATGTTACCGGATGCCACAGAAGAAGATATTTTAATTTGTGAAAATGTATTATCTGGTTTAAAACCAATGTCAGCTTTAATGTTGGATTACGATGATTCGTCTTTAGAACAATTAATTAACGATATGTTTGATAATGCACAAGTGTTATCGTCTGATCCCGTTCAATTTTCTTGTCCTTGTTCTAAAGAAAGAATGGCAGGGGCTTTGTCTACTTTGAAGACAGAGGATATTCAAGAAATGATAGAAGAGGATCATGGGTGTGAAGTAACATGTAATTTCTGTAATGAAAGATACGCTTTTTCAGAAAGCGATTTAAAAGAAATATTGGAGAAAAGAAATGCCAAATGGAATTAAAATAGGAAATGTTTCTATTGAAAATCCAGTTATAGTGGCTCCTTTAGCCGGTGTATCTAACATTGCTTTTCGAAAAATTGCCAAACAATTTGGAGCAGGTTTGGTCTGTAATGAAATGGTAAGTGATAAAGCTCTATTTTATGGTTCAAAGAAAACAATTGATATGTGTGTATCTTCTGAAAAAGAACATCCTTTGAGCTTCCAATTGTTTGGACATGATATGGATACTGTTATTTATGGGGCTAAGTATTTAGATATTCAAACGGATTGTGACATTATTGATTTCAATATGGGCTGTCCTGTCAATAAAGTGATAAAAGCGCAAGCTGGTTCTTATTTAATGAAAGATGTAGAGTACGCAAAAGAATTAATATCCAATGTTGTACAAAGTGTATCGAAGCCTGTAACTGTTAAAATGCGAATCGGATATGATTTTGACCATATTAATTGTGTTGAAATGGCAAAAGCTATGGAATCAGTTGGCGTATCTGCCATTACGGTTCACGGAAGAACACGTTCACAAATGTATGAAGGGAAAGCCAATTGGGATTATATTCGTCAGGTAAAAGAAGCTGTATCCATTCCAGTGATTGGTAATGGGGATGTAAGAAGTGTGGAAGATTTCTTTAAAATGAAAGAAGAAACAAATTGTGATGCCGTCATGATTGGAAGAGGGATTATTGGAAATCCATTTTTAATACAGGAATGTGTAGATGCTTATACAGGAGAACATCATGAGTTTACAATTGACGATCGTATTCAAATTTGTATGCAGCACGCTCGTGATTTAGCATATTATAAATGTGAAAAAGTTGCGATTCGAGAAATGAGAGGTCTTGCTTCCTGGTATTTAAAGGGGTTACCGAATTCTCATTATTTTAAAAATCTTTGTTCAACAATGAATACATTGGAAGATTTAGAAAACATATTAAAGGAATACAAAAGAACATTGGAGTAGTTTATGGATTATGCATATAAAATCTTATTGATAATTGGTTTAGCTTTTTTTGGAATTGGATTGATTATATCCATTGCATTCTTTGTAGTATTTGGATCCAGCATTTTTTGTTTCATTCCTTGTCTTTTTATTTTTGTTGGACTTTGTTTTATTTTAGCGTATTTCAATAATAATCGAAAGAAAGATAAAATTCTGAAAAAAGGAACAATGTATGTAGCTAAAATATATAGTTATGTTCAAGATACATCTGTTATTGTCAACGGTTCTTATCCCGTTAATTTGAAAGTTAGATATTTTGATATTCATCAAAATATTAAAGAAGCAATTATTCCAACAGGCTTTCCAAAAGGTTCAGATATGTATCCAATTGGTTATACGATCAATATTTATGAATATAATGGTAAATATGGATATGATCCTCATTCTGTAAGAGATGAAGTCATTGGAAGAGAAAAAGAACTAATGGATAATAAACCAGTAGAACCAGATAAGGTTAAATTAATTGGTGTAACTTGTCCAAATTGTGGTAGTTCATTTCAGGCAAGTGTAGGATATTCGAATCGTTGTCCATATTGTGACAGTTATATAAATGTATAAGAGCGAAAGCTCTTTTTTTCGAAGTCAGAAAGTAAACAAATGTGCTTAAATCAATAATTAAATAAGAACGTTTGTTGTTTCTTATTTCGCAAATAGTTAAATAATTGAAACGTTCCTTATGCAAACACTTACATCGATTCAAAAAATTGACTTTTCGTATAATATATTTTGATGTAAAATAGAAACAAGGAGATTTTCGAATATGAACTATAATAAAGTAAAAGCATTTTTTGAAGGACAGGAAATTGCTGCCTATAAATTTTTTGGAGCTCACATCAAAGATGGTGGAGTTGACTTTGCGGTTTGGGCACCACATGCACAAAACATATCTGTAATTGGATCATTCAATGATTGGGACGATACAAAAGATGTCATGAAAAAAGATGACAACGGAATTTGGGAATGTTTTGTAGATGGCGCAAAAGAAGGGGATATGTACAAGTTTAGAGTTGTACAATCAACTGGTGAAGTAGTAGATAAGATTGACCCATATGCATTCCGTAGTGAATTACGTCCAAATAATGCATGTATTGTTGCATCTATTGATTATGATGGATGGACAGACCAGGAATGGACTACAAATCGTACAAAGGGATATGATGAACCAGTTAATATCTATGAATTAAATTTAGGTTCATGGATGAAAGGAGATGGAACTCGTGAAGGTGAAAAAATTGACCATTTCCTACATTATTCAGAAATCGAAAAGAATTTAATTAAACATTGTAAAAAACATCATTATACACATATTGAATTTATGCCATTATGCGAATTCCCATTTGATGGTTCATGGGGATATCAATGTACTTGTTACTTTGCTGCAACAGCTCGCTATGGAACAATTAAAGAATTAAAACACTTTGTCAATGCTTTACATAAAGCAGGCATTGGTGTCATTATGGATTTTGTTCCTGTACACTTTGTAACAGACAATTATGCTTTGAGAAAATACGATGGAACACCATGTTATGAATATGATAAAGATGAAGATGCTTATTCAGAATGGGGTACATTAAACTTTAACTTATGGAAAGAAGAAGTCCGTTCTTTCTTAATGAGTGCAGCTAACTTCTGGTTAGAAGAATGCCATTTTGATGGTTTAAGAATGGATGCTATTTCCAATGCGATTTATTGGAAAGGAAATAAAGATCGTGGTGTTAATGAAGGTGCTTGTATCTTTATGCGCCGTATGAATCACTTATTAAATAAAGCTCATAACGGAAGTGTTATGTTGATTGCCGAAGATTCTTCTGATTTCCCTGGAGTAACAAGACTTGGTTCAGATGGTGGTTTAGGATTTGATTATAAATGGGATTTAGGTTGGATGAATGATACATTGAAGTATCTAAAACGTGATCCAATTTATCGTCAATGGCATCACAATGATATTAACTTCTCAATGGCTTATTTCTATTCAGAAAACTTTATCTTACCATTTAGTCATGATGAAGTCGTTCACGGAAAAGCTACAATTGTAGATAAGATGTGGGGATTATACGAAGATAAATTTGCCCAGACTCGTGCTTTATATGTTTATATGTATGCACATCCTGGCAAGAAATTAAACTTCATGGGTAATGAAATTGGTCAAATGAGAGAATGGGATGAACAAAAAACTTGTGATTGGTTCTTAAGAGAAATGCCAATGCATGATTCATTTGAACATATGTTGATGGACTTAGAGAAGATTTACTTTAAAAATGATGCTTTCTATAAAGGTGATTATAAGCCTGAAACATTTAAATGGATTGATGCGGATAATAAAAATCAAAATATGTTCTCATTTATTCGTAAGGGAACAGATAAAGACTTTGTCATTATCTTAAACTTCTCTACAAATGGATATGACAAACAAAAATTTGGTGTAGAACTTCCTGGAACATATAAAGAAGTCTTAAATACACAATGGCCTCAATATTCAGGTAATTGGGTAATTAATGATCCTCAAAAGCCAAAAGCTGTAGAAGCTAAGACACCTAGTGAAAAAGTAAATGGATTGCCTTACAGCATTGAATTAAATGTACCTGGTTTAGGAGCTGCCATTTATGAAGTAAAACACCCAAAACCAAAAACCACAAAGAAATAAGAAGATGAAATTCATCTTCTTTTTTTGAATAAAAGAAAATGATAGATAAATAATTTTGAATAGTTGTGAAAATCTTTTGAAATTCAGAAAAACAGAATTTCTATATCTTTTGTTTGGCCTGTTTTGTATATTGAACATGTCAACAGGAGGATTTGATTATGTTGTATGCTACACACTATGAACCAGAAGATTTTCTAACAATTGTCAATGAAAAGAAATTGGAAGTATTCGAAAGAGTATACGTTTTAAATTGCGGAATTGCTGGGATTGTATTTATGTGTAAAGATAAGGAAAATTTATATTACTTAGATCGTTTGCTTCCCAGCGAAGAAAAAACAAAACAACTGGATCAAATTGATTTCTATGAATTCCATCAAGAACTATATGCGAAAATTAATTTAGATGAAAGTCAAAGAAGAAAATCTTCTTCAATTTGTGTAGAATAAAATAAAGTGAGGATAATAAGATGAGTACGATATGGGATAAGCCTTGTATGTATACAGCTTCTCTAATTACTTTAGATATGTGTAATTTAGAAAGCCAGGTTAAGTTATTAGAAAAAAATGGAATTGAAATGTTGCATGTGGATATCTTGGATGGACACTTCTCTCCAAGTATGCCGTTGGGTTTGGATACAGTTCGCCAACTTCGCCAAAAGACAAATATTGCTTTTGATTGTCATGTCATGACAACAGAACAAGATTTCTTTGTGGACGAATTATTGGATATTGGTGTTCAACAAATTATTTTCCACGCTGAAACACAGCCTCATATTGATGGGATGTTGAATCGAATTCATGCCAAGGGAGTTCGAGCTGGTGTGGCATTAAAACCAGCTACTCCTTTATCTACTTTAGAGTATGTATTGGAAAAATGTGATACAGTATTATTGATGTTGATTAATCCTGGTTATGCCTTTGTCAAAGGTGAAAAACAAGTGGATTATGCAGATCGAAAGATTCGTCAACTTCGCAAGATGATAGATGAAAGAGGATTGAATACAAAGATTAATATAGATGGAAGAATTTCTCCTTCTAATGTAGAAATGTATGGAAAAGATATTGTTGATCAATTTGTTTTGGGTTCTACTTGTATCAAAAAAGACAATATGGAAGCCTCTTTACAAGATATGATGGCATTAAGAAAGAGAATAGTAGGTGAATAAGATGGATTTTGCACAACAATACAAACAAACATGTAGTGATGTTATGAATGAATTGACAACAACCCTAAATTCAATTGATCCAGTTCAGGTAGAAAAACTAGTGGAAGCAATGTTGAAAGCGAATCAAGTTTATTTTATTGGTGTAGGAAGAGTTATGCTGTCTCTTCAAAGTGTCTGTAAAAGAATGGCGCATTTAGGAATTAAAGCACACTATGTAGGAGAAATCACAGAACCTTGTTTTACAAATAATGATTTATTAATAGTAGGATCGGGTTCAGGAGGTTCAATCTTTCCTTTGAATATAGCGAAGAAAGCAAGAAAGATATGTCCAAATTGTACCATTGTTCATATTGGTTCAAATCCCAATAGTGAGATGAAGGATATCGCCGATTTCATGGTACGTATTCCTGTTCGTACAAAGTTTTATCTAGAAGATGAGATTGATTCTTGTCAACCAATGACTTCTTTATTTGAACAATCTTTATTGTTGTTAGGAGACATTATGGCCAAGATGATAATTGAAAATGAGCACTTAGATATGAAAGGTCTTTGGCAATATCATGCGAATTTAGAATAATTTATATGGTTTTGTTCGCTAACAGCGTAATAATTAATCAACAAGCTAAATCCAATGGAAACATTGGATTATTTTTTATACAATAGGTTTGGAAAGAGATGATGTTATGTTAGCCGATTATCACGTGCATACAAATTATAGCGATGATTCCTGGTATCCACTAGAAAAAGTGATTCAGGATGCGATTGGTTTGGGATTGACTGATATTTGCATTACAGACCATGTTGATTATGGAATAAAAGTGGATCCTGAATATTTAGATGCTTCTGTTCGTTTGGAATATGAAAAGAATGCTTTGGTAGGACCTAAGGAAAATTCTAAGGAAGCTTTAATGAAATGGTTGGACTGGCGAAGAGAAAAAATCTTGAATGTAGACTATCCTTCTTATGTTAAAGAGATTCAAAGCCTTCAAAAGAAATATAAAGATAGAATCAATATTAAGATGGGATTAGAATTTGGAATTCAATCGCATACTATTGAACAGTATAAAAAATTATACTCTCGTTATCATTGGGATTTTATTCTTTTGTCTATTCATGAAGTTGATAATAAGGAATTTTGGAGCCAGGAATACCAAATGGGTAAAACACAAGATGAATATCAAATGGGATACTATAATGAGATGTTGAAAGTAGTACAAAACTTCAAAGATTATAGTGTACTGGCTCATATGGATATGATTGTTCGCTATGATAAGAAAGGAGAGTATCCTTTTGAAAAAATCAAACCGATTATAACGGAAATTTTAAAACAAGTTATTGCCGATGGCAAAGGAATTGAAGTCAATTCATCATGTTTCTATTATGGTTTAAAGGATTTAACTCCTTCAAGAGATATCTTAAAATTATATAAAGAACTTGGAGGAACCATTCTTACTGTAGGCTCTGATTCTCATAAAGAAGAGCATTTAGGAGCTCATATTCAGGATGTATATAATGAAATAAAAAAATTGGGCTTTGAATATGTATATACATATGAGCAAATGAAACCAATTGCGCATAGAATAGAGGATTAGTATGAGTCATTATTTTGAAAACGATGAATTATTAAAAGAAAAACCAGAAATCATTCATTTCTCGATTCAGAATCGAGAATATAATCTAAATTCAAATTCAGGTGTCTTTTCTAAAGAAAAGTTAGATACAGGAACACGAATTTTATTAGAAACAGTTTTAGAAAACGAAACCAATCCAGAATCGGTATTGGATTTGGGTTGTGGAATTGGCTGTATTGGTATCGTTCTTCTTTCGAATTGGAAGTGTCAAATGACAATGATCGATGTCAATCAAAGAGCGGTTGAGCTAACACGGTTAAACTTAAAGCAAAATCAACTAGACGCAACGGTGCTTTGTCAGGATGGTATTCAAGATGGCTTGTTTGATTGTATTCTGTTAAATCCACCTATTCGTACAGGAAAAAAAGTGATTTATTCTTTATTTGATCAATCGATGTCTCATTTAAAAGAAAATGGTCGCTTTTGGATTGTGATGCGTAAGCAACATGGGGCCGCAAGTGCGGTTTCTTACCTGGAAGAAAAAGGACATAAAGTTGAACGCGTCAATCGTGATAAAGGATACTGGATATTAAAAATCACAAAGGTCTCTTAAAAAGAGATCTTTATTTATTTCATTAATACGCTTAACAGTTGCTCTTTCGTGGCTTCAACTGTTCCCTGGATGTTGTTTTGTTTTCCGCCACCTCTAACAGGAAAATGATCTTTTAATTGTTTTAATTGATTTCTGGCATCTTTATTCGAAACAAGTAAGAAACGATAATTTGTTTCTTGTTTAACAAAGATAACACCATAATCAACAAAAAATGGTTTCAATTGATTTAAGTAGTATTTTTGTGTATTGGCATCCATATCATCTTCAAATAATATGTAATGATCTTTTATTTCTAAATTTTGAATTTGACTATCTATTTTTTGTTTTTGAAGAAGTACTTTTTCTTGTTTTAAGGCATAAATTTCCTTGTTGTTTTTTTCAACAAAAGAATAAATATCATCAATAGGAGCGGATAATAATACCGATATCTTTTGCGCTTGTTGATAAATTGTTTGGATGTGTTCAAAAGCTCTTTTTCCACATAAAAAAGATAAACGAATTCCTTTTTTGTGTTTCATTGTTTTTAGAATTTTAAAAAAACCAACTTCACTTGTTTTTTGAACATGAGGGGCACAACAGGCACATACATCTACATCTTCGATTTCAACAATACGAATTGCTTCTTTGATTTCTTTTTTACTGCGATAATTTATAGTCTCAACATCTTCTGGATACCAACAATGAATGGTTTTGTTTGCCATAATGACTTCATTGACTTTGGTTTCTAAATTTTGTATTTGCTCATCATTTAAAAATCCATCATAATCAGCGCTTACTTCATCACTTCCTAAATGAAAGCCGACATTATTGTAGCCATATAAAGAATGTACCAAACCTGAAAGAATATGTTCTCCACTGTGATTCTGCATATTTGAATATCTATGTACCCAGTCAATTTTTCCTTCTACTTTCCCATTAATTTCTTTTGATAAATAATGATGAATGCACCCTTCATGAATTTGTACATCAACTACTTCTATTCCATTTAATGTACCTTTGTCGCAGGATTGACCTCCTTCTTCAGGGAAAAAGAGTGTTTGGTCTAATACAACATCGTATCCGTTAGTTGATGGTATGCAGGAAATAACTTGGGCAGAAAATTTTGTTTCATAAGGTTTTGTATCATATAGTTTTTTTGTCATACGCTTATTATAGACTATTTTATGATAAAATGATTCTGTTTATGGAAAATGTTTATGTTTATACAATAAAAGAGGATAATACAATTTCTTTAAAGAGAGTCTATGGAAATCATCCTGTATTGCAGATTCCATCAACCATAGATGGAATGATTGTGAGTGAAATTGGAGCATATTGTTTCTCTTTAAATAATAAGTTAAAAGGAAATGAATGTTATACAGAATCGAATTTATTTGGCTTAAGTGAATTATGCGGAAACAATATTCAATCAGTTGTTTTGCCAGATGGCATTATTCGCATTGATTCTTTTGCTTTTTATAATTGTCGTAAATTAAAATCCATTACCTTTTCAGATTCTATAAAAGAGATAGGAAGCGATGTGTTTTTAAACTGTTCATCTCTTCATGATATCTATGTTTCGTGTAGCTATCAAAAGCCAACGGTTTTAAAGTATGTTCTTCGACAGATGAGTTGGGATGTAGAAGTACATTTTTTAGATGAAGTGACTCTATTGTTCCCTGAATACTTTGAAGTTTATGATGTGATTGGTCCTGCCCATGTATTTGGAATGAATATTGAAGGAGAAGGGTATCGCTGTCGACAATGTTTTAAAAATAACTGTATTCAATTAGAAGAATATGATTCTGTTTTTTCAAAACTTAGTCAAGAAGAGTCTGTTTCTACATCTTGTCGGTTTGCCTTAAATCGTCTATTATATCCCAAAGAATTAAATAATGAATTATTATATAAATCTTTTATTCAACAACATTCGTTAGATGCAAGTCTTATTGTTTTAAAAAAAGAGATAGATGTCTTTAATCAGAAATCTCAATTAGAGAAAATGATTCAAAATAACTATATTGACTTAGATACAATGAATGTGTTAATAGATTATGCTTCTAAACATGAGATGGTCGAAATATTGACGTATTTGATTCAGTGGAAGAAACAATATTTTATTAAAAAGAAAACGTATGATTTTGAGGACTTCTAAATGAAAAAGCATATAATGACGCAAACAGAATGGGAAAATGAAATGGCAGAAAAAATCATACAGTTTCTAAAAAGTGAACTGTATTTAGATCTACCTTTCCTAACAATTGCCTTATCAACATTAAAAGAACAAACAAGTGAAACTATTCATACACTTGGAACAGATGGAAAATATGCTTACTATTCCAGAGAAGATTTATTGCGCCTGTTTCAAAAGAATTCAAAATATTTAAATCGTGTGTATCTGCATATGGTACTTCATTGCATCTTTTTTCATCTTTGGATTCGAGACAATCGTAATAAAGAACTTTGGTCATTGAGTTGTGATATATGTGTGGAATACACGATTGACCATATGAATAAACCGAGTATACAAAGAATACTAACACTGCTAAGGCAAAAAACATATTCTGAAATAGAAAAACTGAAAGGTATAACGGCTTCAACTATTTATTTATGGTTATTGGATAAAGAGGATAAAGAGATAGAACTTTTATTTAAGGAATTTTATTGTGATGATCATCGCTTTTGGCCTAAGGAAGAAAAGGATTCCCCTTCTTTTTTAGAAAACCAGAATATCTGGAAAAAAGTAGCAAGACAAACAAGCATGAATCAAAGAAGGAAAAATGAAAAAGATAAAGGAGAAAATCTTTTAATTCAACAGATTCAAAATCAAAGAAATAAAAGAAGTTATAAGGAGTTTTTAAAATCCTTCTCCGTTCTTAAAGAAGAAGTCCATGTAGATCCAGACGAATTTGATTTATCCTATTATACTTATGGATTAAAGTTATATAAGAACATGCCTTTAATTGAACCTTTAGAATCTAGGGAAGTCAAAAAAATACGAGAGTTTGTGATAGTGATTGATACTAGTTATTCCACCAATGGACAATTGGTGCAAAATTTTCTCAAAGAGACATATACCTTATTAAGCCAGAGAGATAATTTCTTTTCAAAAAGCATAGTCCATATCATTCAATGTGATGATAAAGTCAGAAAAGATGATGTGATTGATTCTTATCAACAGATGGAGAAATTACTACATACTTTTACTTTGGTGGGAGGAAATGGAACGGATTTTCGACCTGCTTTTGTGTATGTGAATGAGCTAATTCAAGAAGGGTGTTTAAAGAACTTATCTGGTTTATTGTATTTTACGGACGGGAAGGGAATCTATCCTTTAAAAAGACCAGAATATAAAACAGCTTTTCTGTTTTTAGATGATTATGACCAAAATAAAGTACCGCCATGGGCCATTTGTTTAAAACTAGATCCATGGACATTAATGGGAGATTGAAGATGAATATAAAAGAAACAAAAGAAGAAGTAAAGAATACAGTAAAAGCATATTTAAAGAAAGATGAATATGGTGAATATATGATTCCAACATATCAACAAAGACCTTTATTGTTGATTGGACCACCGGGAATTGGTAAGACGCAAATTATGGAACAAATTGCGCGCGAATGTGAGATTGGTTTGGTGTCTTACACCATTACGCATCATACACGACAAAGTGCGGTGGGATTGCCTTTTATTAAGGAAGAAGTATTTAATAATCAAACCTATTCTATTACGGAATATACAATGAGCGAAATTATTGCCAGCGTTTATCAAAAAATGAAAGCAACGGGTTTACAGGAAGGAATTTTATTTATTGATGAGATTAATTGTGTATCGGAAACATTGGCACCGACTATGCTCCAGTTTTTACAGTGTAAAACATTTGGAAATCAGGCAATACCACAAGGCTGGATCATAGTGGCAGCAGGCAATCCTGCTGAATACAATAAGTCGGTACGCGATTTTGATATGGTGACTTTAGATCGTATTCGTTATATTCATGTTGAGGCCGATTATCGTACATGGAAAGAATACGCTTTAGAGAAAAACATTCATAGAGCGATTTTAAGTTATTTAGAATTAAAACCCAATCATTTTTATAAAGTGGAATCGGATGTGGATGGAATGAAATTTGTTACGGCAAGAGGTTGGGATGATTTAAGTCATTTACTTCAAATGTATGAACAACTGCAGATTCCTATCACAAAAGATATTGTACAAGAATTTATCCATCATGAAGATGTAGCTGAAGATTTTGAAGCTTATTATGAGCTATTTAGAAAATATGAAGATGACTATGGTATCTATAAGATACTGGAAGGAAAAGTTTCTTCAAGTGTTTATGCTCGCATTTTAGAGGCCTCTTTTGATGAAAGAATTTCCGTAGTAAATTTACTTTTGGATGGATTGAACACTTTCTTTTCTTCATATTCAAAAGAAAGAGAAATTACCGATAAGTGGTATGTTTTCTTAAAAGAATATAGAGAAGTATTAAATAAGAGTAATAATTATAAAGATTCTTATCTTCAACTGATTCATAATTATGAACAACAATTCTTAAACAAGAAACAAGAGGGAATATTGACAAAGGATCAAATTCATTTAGAAGAATATTTGTTGAAAGAATGGAAAGAATGGGATTTGAAAGAAGGTTTAGAAAATAGCGAAGCTTTCCAAATCATCACTTTACCTTTCTACAAACAAAAAGAAAAAATGGAAGAAGTAGAAAAACAAGTGGAAATTTCATTGAACCATGCATTTGAATTTATGGAAAATGCCTTCACAAATGGACAAGAGATGGTTGTTTTTGTGACAGGACTATCAATGGATTCAAAATCAGCTTTTTATTTATCTGAGCATGACATTCCTTTATATGAAAAATATAAAACTGAATTGTTGATTGGAACAAGAAAAGCAGAATTATTAGAAGATTTACAACATTAGAAAGGATAGAGTATGTTAACTGTACTTGCGATTTTACCAGGAATTGTCTTATTAGGATATGTTTATAAATTAGATAAAATTGAAAAAGAACCAAAGGGATTGTTGATTAAATTATTTATTCTTGGAATGGCAATTGTTGTTCCAGTTGCATTTGTTGAAATATTTCTAGAGCAATTTTTAACGATGCTCTTTTATACTAATACTTTACTTTATCAAGTTATTGAAAACTTTCTATGTGTAGCCTTAATTGAAGAAGGTTTTAAATTGATTGCCTTACGATTAGGGTCATGGAATCATAGGGAATTTAATTATCGGTTTGATGGAATTGTATATGCAGTATGTGTCAGTATGGGATTTGCGATTGTAGAGAACATTATGTATGTCAGTCAGGGAGGACTGTCTGTTGCGATTGCCAGGGCTTTAATGTCAATTCCAGGGCACTGTATTTTTGCGGTTTATATGGGATATTATTATGGCCTTTCAAAATTGCAGGATAAAATGCATAATCCTTATAAAGGTCTTTCTTCATTGGCTTCCATTGTGATTCCTGTATTATTACACGGAAGCTATGATTTAATGGCAAGCAGCAATAGTGATGTGATGACTATCGTATTCTTGATTTTTGTACTTGTCATTGAGATTATTTCTTTTATAAAAGTCCGGCAATATTCAAAAGAAGACATGCCAATGCCTTATTAGAAAATGTATAAATGGGTTAGGAAACTAACCTATTTATTTTAAAAATATAAAAAGAATATTGGAGATTTAATATGTTTTTAAATCAAATTATACGTGACCGGCGATTCTTTTAAGCTTATCTTTAAATGATAATGATGTTGTTTGAGTTAATTTGATTCATTCTATGCACAATATGGCGTAACAAAATAGAATTACATATGCACAGCCTTTATATGAGGCTGTTTTAAATTGCTCAAAGCGTTTTAATATAAATTATCTAGTAAAAGATAAATGTACAAAATGGACAAACAAGTTTATGTGCTATATAATTGTTGTAAGTTGAAAGGAGTAAATGAGAATGATTCAAGTAAATTGTGATTATAATGTAGCAGATGATATTGGATTTATTATGGAATCAGAACAAATTAATAATATTGAATTTGCCCACAGGGCAAAAATATCTCGTACTACATTGGATGAAATCTTGAAAAAAAACAGTGCTAGAAATGATGTATGTGAAAAAATATACTCTTATGCATATGAGAAAAAATATCGTATGAATTCTGTCAAAGAAGAGCTAATAAAAGAAAAATATCAAACGGTGTTATTTCATGGCTCTAAAGATGGATTGTCTGTAATCACAGAAAGTGGTTCAAGAAATAATTGTGATTTTGGTAAAGGATTTTATCTGGGAGAAACATATAATCAGGCATTATCTTTTGTATGTGAAAAGAACAATTCATCTGTCTATTCATTCCATTGTTCACTAGATGGATTAAGAATAAAACAATTTGAATGTGATTTAGAGTGGATGCTTGCGATTTGCTATTACCGAGGAACCGTTAAGGAATATGCAGAACATGATAGGATCCAAAAAATAGTATCAGAGGTAGAAAGCGCGGATGTAGTTATTGCACCTATTGCTGACAATAAAATGTTCTATGTTATGGCACAGTTTATGGATGGCGATATAAATGCAGATGTTGCATTGCATTCATTATCTGCATCAAAATTAGGATTTCAATATATTTTCAAAACAAATGATGCATTAAAAAGACTGATTCCGATTGAAAAATACTATTTAAGTAAACCAGAGCGCGAAGATTGCCGAAAAGTATTAATTGAAAGGAGTTTCGAAATTGATACAAAGTTGAAACTCGCAAAAAGAGAATTTAAAACAGGATTATATATCGAGGAAATTTTAAAATGAGAGAATTTGATCATAGCGGATTGTTGATAGCTGAATACCAAGGAAAACTATTTGAAAAATCAGAAGAACTAAATTGTTCAAGTCCAATATTTTTAAGAAGATTTTTGCATTCGAATTTATTAAGGAGACTTGATAGCGATAATAGCTACCTAATATCGTTCGATGTGAACGAGGGGATTCAAAGCATTTTGGAACAGTTTGGAGATTCATCCTATGGAAAAGAAAAATATTCTAAAAATGCCTTATTTTGGATGGGATACATGTACAGATATATTGCTTATACTCGAGAACAGGACACCAGTTATATTATGAAATTATTCAAGTATCGGCAAATGAATTCTGTATATTATTCTTATCATACACAGGATCCAGAATGGTGCGTTAGTAATCTATTAGATTTAAATGATTTATCAGAAGATGTATTTGATAACAATAGTCGATTAAAAAAAATAATTAAAGAAAAGGGAAAATACTAACTTAAATGCTCATTTTAGACATTTAAGTTAGTATTTGCGTACAGAACAACAATGAATCATAGATTTCTCTCGTTTTCACAAGATAATCGAGAAAAAAATCAATATACAAATATGGTTAGGAAACTAACCTTTTATTTTACGCAAATTGATTTGTATATTTTATTTCGTTACAATAATTGTATGACAACAAAATTAGAGGCTTACTACAATAAATTTAATGAAGAAAAAAGATTACTATCCAGACATGGCCAGGTAGAATATGTCATTACTATGAAATATATTCATAAGTACTTAGAAAATATGAATTCTCCTTCTATTATTGAAGTTGGAGCAGGAACAGGAAGATATTGTGTTGCTTTGGCAAATGAAGGATATGATGTATCGGCTGTGGAACTAGTAAAGAGTAATTTAGGAACTTTAAAAGCAAAAAAAAGCAGTGTAAAGGCGTACCAGGGAAACGCTCTTGATTTACATCGCTTTCAAGATGAAATGTTTGATGTGACTTTAGTTTTAGGTCCTTTATACCATTTAAAAACATTGAATGAACAAGTAATGGCATTAAAAGAAGCCAAAAGGATCACAAAGAAAAATGGTGTAATAATGGTAGCTTATGTAATGAATGATTACAGTGTCATTCAACATGCTTTTATGGATGGTTTTCTACAACAGTCATTAGATGTACTAGATAATACGTTTAAAATAGATGATCCCAATGATTTATACAATCGTGTACGTTTAGATAACATAAATGATTTAAATTCTAAATCTGGATTAGAACGTATTCAAATCATAGCCGTTGATGGACCAACCGATTATTTACGCCCCGTCATTAATAAAATGAGTGAAGAAGATTTTCAAATATTTATACAATATGTTGAAAGTATTTGTGAAAGAGAAGAGCTAATGGGAGCTAGTTCTCATACATTGGACATCCTGAGAAAAAAAGAATAAAATATTTTTAGAAGTAACGTATTGTAGGAGGTGTGAGTTATGGGTTATTCAGTTATTACAATCACACGTGAATTCGGAAGTGGTGGACGAACCATTGCCAAAAAAGTAGCCGATGATTTAGGCTACGAATATTATGATTATGAATTGGTACAAAAAATCGCAAAAGAAAGTGGCTTTGCAGAAGGCTTTATTGAAGAATATGGGGAAGAAACAGCGAACAGTGGATTCTTTGCTTTTCTAGGAAACAATTGGGGAAATAATATCTCTGATCAGTTATATCTGGCTGAAAGAAAAGTGATTCTGGAATTAGCTGAAAAAGGAAACTGTGTTATCGTTGGTCGTTGTGCAGACTACATTTTAAGAGACCGCACAGATACCTTAAATGTATTTATCTATGCGGATATGGATTGGAAGAAGGACCGTATCGTTAACTTATATGGAGAAAGAGAACAATCACCAGAAAAACGTATTTTAGAAAAAGATAAAAAACGTAAAGCTTATTATAAGTACTATACAGATCGTAATTGGAACCGTGCTGCAAACTATCATATTTCTTTGGAATCAAGTGAATTAGGTATTGATAAGTGTGTAGAAATTATTGAAAATATCGCAAAATAAATTTGAAATTTTGAATTAAAATTGTTAAAATCTCAAACGTGGACAACGAGTATCCGAATTGGAATAAATCCAGTTGTGTGATCGCTCGTTGTTTTTTTGTGCTTTTTAGGAGGTAAGTCTATGGAAAATTCATTTTTAGGAACAGAAAAGTTATCCGTTTTAATGCGTAAATATTCGATTCCTTGTGTTATTAGTTTATTAGTAGCAGCATTATACAATATTGTTGATCAAATCTTTATTGCCAATGCATCCTATTTAGGGTCTTATGGAAATGCAGCTAATACGGTTGTATTCCCATTAACCGTTGTTGCTTTAGCGATTGCTGTATGTATTGGAGATGGAGCTTGTGCCTATGTTTCTATTTGCTTAGGTGCTGGAAGAAAAGAAGATGCGCATAAAAGTGTTGGAAATGCGATTGTTTTAAGTGTTGTTTTTGGAATTCTAGTCATGGCTTTGTATTTGATCTTTGCAGATTCCATTGTCACAGCCTTTGGAGGAAGAGTAAATGCAGAGACATTTAAACAATCACAAATCTATTTTTTCTGGATTACAGTAGGAATTCCATTCTATATGTTTGGACAGGCAATGAATCCTATTATTCGTTCAGATGGATCTCCAAAATTTGCGATGGCATCTACTTTAATTGGAGCATTCATTAATATTATTTTAGATCCAATCTTTATTTTTGTTTTTAAATGGGGAATGATGGGTGCTGCCCTAGCTACTATTTTAGGCCAGATTTTTACGGCTTTAGTATCTATTTGGTATATGAGAAAAATGAAAGCCATTCAATTAAAGAAATCTAGTTTTAAATTGAGTTTACATTTAATTGGTCGTTTTATTCCTTTAGGAATCACATCTTTTATGTCACAAATTTCATTGGTTGCCTCTATGGCAGCTATCAATAATATGCTTCAAAAATATGGAGCTTTGGATGCCATATTTGGACAAGCAGAATATGCACAAATTCCAATGGCTGTTGTTGGGATTGTTATGAAATTTTTCCAAATCGTTATTTCTATTACGGTTGGTATGGCAGCTGGATGTATTCCTGTTGTTGGTTACAATATTGGAGCAGGGCATAAAGAAAGAGCTAGAGATTTATTTACTTTATTATTGAAATGTGAATTTATTCTAGGAGTTATTGCTTTAATTATTGTAGAATTCTTACCTAGTCAATTAATTGGAATTTTTGGAGCATCGAATGAAAGTATTTATTATACTCAATTTGCCAAGAAAGCATTTAGAACCTATTTATGTTTAATGCCACTTGCAACCGTTAATAAAGCTACATTTATCTATCTTCAATCTTTAGGAAAAGCTTTAATTTCAACTGTATTAAGTATTGTACGTGAGGTTGTATTTGGAGTTGGTTTTGCTCTTATTCTTCCTAAATTCTTTGGTTTAGATGGCGTTTTATATTCTATGCCGGCATCGGATTTCTTAACATTTATTGCTGGTGTAATTGTTATTGTATATGTTTATAGAAGTTTATCAGAACATAAAGTGTTAGAAACCGTTAATGCATAATAAAAGACCTGACAAATTGTTCATTTGCCAGGTCTTTTTATATTATTTTGGAGCGCAGATTTTATGATTGATATATGTTTTATCACTTCTAAATGCATTGTTTGGAAGAATTAAATTTGGCATATCTTCAATTGTGACAATACCACCTTTGGCTTTACAAACATATGGAATAAAGTTTACAACACGCATAGCTGTTAAGACATATCCATCATAAGATAATTCTTCTGGTTTTTCTTTAACTCCAACATTCATATCTACTTGTAAATTTGGATCACCTTCAATTTCAATACGGATCTGACCAACACGATCTGTCCAAGGCCAATCCATAGCGACATCTTGTGCCATACGATTGACGTGTTCAATTACAATGGCTTCTCTTCCTTCAATGATTCCACAAGTCCTTACGCGAACAGCAACTGTTTTTCCTGCTTTGATTGTACCCCAGGCACATTCAATGTCATGATCAGTTGCTTGTTTTTCAAAAGATGTTGTTATGTCTTCTAGTTCATATCCCATCGCATTGGCAATATGATGTAAAGTAATACCCCATATCATTTTTTGCACATCTGGAATTGATAACATTGGGACAAAATCTAAAGGTTCATCAAATCCGTAGGATGGAGCTAATTCAGCTCTTGCAGGAGAAGTTGAATAATTATACATTTCATAGATTGTCATCTTTTTTATTGTGTTTGAGCAAGATGCTAAAAACATAGCTTGATTATCCGCAAAACCTGGTTCTTGACCATTCATGAAAATAGAGGCATTATTTGCTTTTCCTATTGCATCTAATTGATCACATAATTCTTTTGCAGCTGCTTTACTTGGCCACATTAAATCACCAACAGATGTTGTAACGACATTAATTCCTCTTGATAAAAACTCACTGTACCAAACTGCATTTACTGTAATAGCTTCTCTAGGATCTCTTACATTGATGACCATAATAGCACAATCGGGTTTTAATGAAAATGAAATTTCCTGGTCTCAAGACAATATAATTTTTGTCAATAAAATGAAAGAAATTATACGAAATGGAGATATAGAATCCTTAAAAGATTTTTTTAAAACAGATTTTAATTTTCATCCCTATGGATCCCTTGCACAGGATACTTTACGTCATTTTAAAAATTCCATGATAGTTCATATATATTGTAAGATGTGCGGCTTATGAAGGAGGACTAGATGAAGAACTATGTATTCGATTGGCGGAATTGTATAGTCAACAATGTGAAAGGGCTAATTCAATAGATGAATTATTAGAAATATCCTATATATTGCGTATGGACTTTTGTCAAAGAGTCAAAGATTCAAAACGAAATAAATATTCAGACTTGCTAACAAACAAATGTTTAGAATATATTCATTCGCATAGATTTGAAACTATGAATGCAAAAATTATTTCAAATGAATTGAAGGTTTCTTCATCTTATCTTTGTTCTCATATAAAAAAAGAAACAGGTATAAGTATTGTGGACCATATCATAAATGAAAAAATAGATTTATCGAAGCAATTGTTAAGAAATACAGATTATTCATTAAATGAAATCTCTTCTTTGTTGTCATTTTCATCACAAGCTTACTTTCAAAAAGTATTCAAAGAAAAAACAGGACAAACGCCGATGAGATATAAAAATAGCTTGAAATAATGTTTCTGGTTGAAGTACAGAAAATTGTACGTTATAATTTATAAAAAGGTAGGTGTTTAGTATGCAAGCAATCAATTACACGGCATTAAGAGAAAATATGAAATCATATATGGATTTGGTTAACGATGAGTATGAAACATTAATTATAGCTCGGAAAAATAATAAAAATGTAGTTATGATGTCAGAAGAGTCTTACAATAATCTACTAGAAAATAATTATGTTCGAAGTTCTGAAGTGAATTATCAATGGATATTAGAATCAAAGAAACAAATGGAAAAAGGAAAATTTGTTCTTCATGATTCTGCGAAAGGGATTTATGAGGAATAAAATTTTCACGGAAAATGGATGGTCTGACTATCTTTATTGCAAGAAAGAGGATAAAAAAACATTGAAAAGGATAAATGCCTTAATAGAAGATATATCTCGAAACGGAAATGTAGGAATTGGAAAGCCGGAGGCATTAAAAGAAAATTTATCTGGATTATGGTCAAGAAGGATTAATGATAAAGATAGATTGATTTATCATATTGATGATGAAAATGTTTATATACTATCTTGTCGATTCCACTATGAAAAATAGGTATCAGTAGATGCCTTTTTTTTATTTCGTGTTATAATTGTTGACATGGAACAAGGATCACTATTTGAAGTAAAAGAAGATATTAGACCATTGGCTGATCGTATGCGACCAGAAACACTGGAAGAGTACGTAGGGCAAAAACAATTGGTGGAAAAAGGAAATTTATTATGGAAAATGATTGAAAGCGATCAAGTGACTTCTATGATCTTCTGGGGTCCACCAGGAGTAGGAAAAACGACATTGGCTCGTATTATTGCTCATCAGACTAGTAGTTATTTTGTTGATTTTTCAGCTGTAACAAGCGGAATAAAAGAAATCAAAGAGGTCATGAAAAAAGCGGATGAAAGAAAAGTATTGGGACAAAAAACTATATTATTTGTCGATGAAATTCACCGTTTTAATAAAGCTCAACAGGATGCTTTTTTACCATATGTTGAAAAAGGAAGTATTATTTTAATTGGGGCAACAACAGAGAACCCTAGTTTTGAGATCAATAGTGCCCTTTTATCTCGTTGTCGTGTGTTTGTTCTTAATGCTCTAGATACTAATGATTTAGTTGATTTAATTAAAAGAGCAATTACTTCACCTAAAGGATTAGGAGATTTAAGAATCAATATATCAGATGAAGACATAGAAGCGATCGCAACCTTTGCATCAGGAGATGCACGTTTTTGTTTAAATACATTAGAGATGGTTGTCTATAATTCGCCAAGTGATTTAGAGGGTATTCATGTTTCGCAAGAGATTTTAAAACAATGCCTACAAAGACGCTCTTTACTTTACGATAAAAAAGGAGAAGAACATTATAATATTATTTCGGCTCTTCATAAAAGTGTTCGTAATAGTGATACACAAGCTGCTTTGTATTGGCTGGCAAGAATGTTGGAAGCAGGAGAAAATCCTTTATACGTAGCCAGACGACTGATTCGTATGGCAAGTGAAGATATTGGTATGGCTGATTCACGTGCTTTGGAAATCTGCGTAGCGGCTTATCAAGCTTGTCATTTTTTAGGGATGCCAGAATGTAATGTTCATTTAGCTCATGCAGTAACCTATCTTTCTTTAGCACCAAAATCCAATTCATTAGAAGTGGCCTATATGGCAGCTAAAGAGGATGCGATTCAAACATTAGACCAACCTGTTCCATTGCACATTCGCAATGCTCCAACTAAATTAATGGAAGAACTTGGGTATGGGGAAGGGTATGAATATAGTCATGATTTTGAATACCATATGACAGATATGACATGTTTACCTGATACTTTAATTGGAAAGGAATATTATGTACCAAGTAATCAAGGTTCAGAAGTGAAAGTGCAAAAGCGCTTAGAACAAATTAAAGCCATTAAAGCACAGGTAAGAAGGAGTAAACGCAAATGAAAATAGAAATTCATTCTTTACAACAGACACAACAATTTGCCTATGACATTGCCAATTTAATTCGTGATAAACAAGTCATTATTACTTTGGATGGTGACTTAGGAGCAGGGAAAACCACCTGGACCAAAGCATTAGGAAAAGAATTAGGAGTAAAAAGTGTTATTAATTCACCTACCTTTACGATTTTAAAATCATACAAACAAGGAAATGGGCAACCTCTACATCACATTGATGCCTATCGTTTAGAAGGGATTACACAGGATTTAGGATTCGAAGATTGTTTTGATGAAGGAATTTGTGTAATTGAATGGTCTGATTTTATTAAAGATCAATTACCAGATGATCGAATCTCAATTTCTATTGAAGAAGGAATGGATGAAAATCGTATCATTACATTAGAGGGAACGGGACCTGTTTCAAAAAAGATTGTGGAGGCATATCATGATTAGTTTATGTATGGATAGTGCCTATAAGAATTTAGTTATAGGTTTATATAAAGATAAAGAATTATTGGATGGTGTATCTATTGAAGCCTTTAAAAAACAAAGTGAAACCATTTTTGTGGAATTAAATCGTTTACTAGAAAAAACGAATCTAGACTATAAAGACATTGATCGTGTTGTGATTACGGATGGTCCCGGTAGTTATACGGGCATTCGTATTGCGATGACCATTGCCAAAGTTTTATGTACACAAATGAAAAAAGAATTATGTTGTATATCGACTATGCAGTTATATGCAGGATTGGAAGAAAAAGCCAATGTCTTACTAGATGCTCGTTCAAAACGTGCTTATGTTGCTCATTTAGAAAAAGGAAAGATCATTGGAAAGACTTCTGTATTATCTTTAGATGAAATTCCTGATTTTTTAAAAAAGAATCCGGGAACTGTATTTGGTGATGGACAATTAGTGGATATAGAATCTTCTAAATCGGATTTTTTAAAGAATTTTATTGAATTAGAAGATGAATATCGAAGTATTGAAAACATCAATGCACTAGTTCCTCAATATTTAAAAGAAAGCGATTCTTATAAAGTATGATATTTAGGGAAATGAATGAATTGGATTTAGAAGATGTTTTAACTCTGGAATCCAAATGCTTTAAAGAACCATGGAATAAAATGGATTGTTTAAATGAATTAAACGAAAATCCTTTTAGTCATGGATGGCTGTTGTATGATGATGTATTAGTGGGATATGCTTTTTTGTGGGAAACCTTTGAAATGGCACAAGTGGCTCGTATTGGCATCAATCCGGAATATCGTAGAAGAGGATATGGGGATATTCTATTAAAAGAATTGTGCAAGCGTGCAAAAGAACAAGAATGTGAATTTATGACATTAGAAGTCAGAAAATCAAATGAAGCAGCTTTGAATTTATATAAGAAGAATGATTTTGTAGAAGTAAATGTTTCAAAACAATATTATCCCGATGGGGAAGATGCGATTGTTTTGACAAAAGCTTTATAGGAGGTCCTATGATTGTATTAGGTGTAGAGAGCAGTTGCGATGAAACAGCTGTTGCGATTGTGAAAGATAAAAAGGAAGTATTAGGATCGGTTGTAGCTTCCCAAATTGATGTTCATAAAGAATTTGGAGGAGTTGTACCCGAAGTAGCATCTAGAATTCATGTAGAAAATATTTCCTATTGCATTGAAGAGGCATTACGACAAGCCAATATGACAATGGAAGATATTGATGTTGTGGCAGTAACCAAAGGTCCAGGGTTAATTGGCTGTTTACATGTAGGTGTACAAGCAGCAAAAACATTGGCTTTTGCTTATCATAAACCACTAGTTCCTGTTCATCATTTAGCCGGACATATTTATGCCAATGAGTTGGTGGTTGATTTAGAGTTTCCTGTATTGGCTTTAGTTGTATCGGGTGGTAATAGTGAACTTGTATATATGAAAGATGAAACAAGCTTTGAAATATTAGGTGAAACACAAGATGATGCCATTGGCGAAGCGTATGATAAAGTAGCTCGAGTTTTAAACTTAGGTTATCCTGGTGGCCCAAAAATTGATAAATTAGCACGAGAGGGAGAACCGATTTATCAACTTGCCAAACCAAAAACACAGGGAAAGTATGATTTTAGTTTTTCGGGTTTAAAGAGCAGTGTTTTGCAGTTTGTCAAACGGCAAGAACGTTTAGGACAAACATATGAAATGAAACATTTAGCTGCTTCTTTCCAGGAAACAGCATTAGATGAAATCTTTGATAAAGTAAAAGCCGTATTAAATGATTATCCAGATATTAAACATTTTGTTGTGGGTGGTGGAGTTTCTGCTAATTCAAGATTAAGAGAAAGAATCGAAGATTTAAAAGGATTGTATCCCAATGTTGTCTTTACAGTCCCTCCAATGTCATGTTGTACGGATAATGCCAATATGATTGCCATTGCTGGTCAAATTGCGTATGAAAGTGGAAGGAGAGCCGATGATAGCTTAACAGCGGATTCTGGTTTTGAAATTTGTTAGGAATGGTCTCATTCCTTTTTAATTTCTACAAATAATGTGTCAAATTCAACAATTTTGTTGCGAATTGTGATGAAATGCTATCATCATAATCGGAGTTTTTTATGATTTATTATTTGGAAACGAATTTAATTGCGATTATTATAGCCCTTGTTCTATATTATCAAAACCGAAAAACGACATCAAAAATGGAAACATCGCGTTTGATATTTGATTCTATGTTACTGGCTTTGATTTTATTTTCTATTAGTGATATAGGAGCTTATATATCAAGAGGGAAATCTTATTGGGGTGTTGAGATTTTTAATATGGCTTACTTTTTCTTAAATTGTTTTGGGGCTTATTTATGGTCTTTATATTTCTTTGTGAAGCTTGATTTCACAAAGAATTTAAGACGTTCAATTATTTTAACAGCAATTCCTTTATTTGTACTTTCAGTAATTATTTTTTCGAATCCAATTTTTCATCTGGCTTTTACTGTTGATAAAATGAATTTATACCATAGAGGACCGGCTATGCCAATCATTTGGATTATGCAGTGGTCTTATATGATATTTGCACTCATTATTACTTATAAACGTATTAAAAGTTCAACTTCATCTTTAAAAAGAAAAGAATATACGGGATATTTAGTTTTTGTTGTCCCTATTATTGTATCTTGTGGTGTACAAATGGCTTTTTACGGGACAACTTGTACACAAATTGGTTTTGGGATTGCTTTAATAATGGTTTATTTAAATTCTCAACATCATCATATTCATAGAGATGAATTAACAGGATTAAATAATACGGTAGCTTTTTATACCATGAAGGAATCGATTTTACTTCATAACAAGGAACCTATGTTGACAATTTTTATGATTGATGTGGATAAGTTCAAATCCATTAATGATACCTATGGACATTTAATCGGAGATGTGGCTCTACGAAATGTTGCCAAAATTTTAAGGGATTCCGTATCTAATAATCAGAACTTATCTTTATTTCGGTATGCTGGTGATGAATTCGTGGTTATAGGCTTAGATTTAAAAGAAGGAAGCATCAAAGAATTTGTTCAAAAAGTACGGAATCAATTAAAAATAGAAAATGAAATAAATCATAAAAATAATATCGAATATACTTTATCATTAAGTATTGGTTATGCAACAGGGCTATGCACCAATGCTAAAGAGTTTGATTTGATTTTTAAAAGCGCAGATGAAAATATGTATACTGTAAAAAAAGGAAAATAAAAGGCTTCATGTCATTGTGAAGCCTTTTAAAATGGATGTCGCATTAAATAAAAGATGGAACCATATCCAAATAGGACGATGGATGCAAGAATAATAATTAAAATGTAGGGTGTATGTAGAATTTTCGAGATAAGTATCCCTATTAATAATCCAATAAATGAATAAATTAAAATATATAATTTATTTTTTGTATCAATATCCCAATTTTTAGATTTGATTTTATTTTTCATAATATTCCTTCTTTCATAAATAAGATAGAAAAC